>OMFJ01000093.1_pt1 | contig 47118 bp, 35 predicted proteins | sample 1674351 | NCBI WGS metagenome assembly OMFJ01 (sample SAMEA103958164, study PRJEB25191) | human gut metagenome | biome: human-associated habitat [ENVO:00009003]; feature: intestine environment [ENVO:2100002]; material: feces | place: Germany | collected 2013/2015
CAAGACCAGTAAAATTGGGATTAGATTATTTCCCAACAGACACCGATATTCTGAAAAACATAAAAATCAGAAAATTAATACGTAAATACAGAGAATTAGGATTTGTTTTATATCTGCAACTCCTGACGGACATTTATCGTAATTCCTACTTCATCGAGTTGAGCGATGAATACATCTTCGACTTGGCGGATCAGTTTCACAAACGAGACAAAACCATCCTGGAAATGATAGACTTTATGGTGGAAGTTGATCTCTTTAACAAAAATTTGCGAAACTCACTGATTTTGACATCGCCTTCTATCCAAAAGCGATATTTTGCGGTTAAAGGCAATAGCTACAAGGGATTAGAAAAAGACTTATTGTATATTTTAATCCCATTTTCGACCGAAAAACCCCCAGTTATTTCGGGAGAAACTCCACAAAGAAAAGGAAAGAAAAGTAAAGTAGAGGAAAGTAGAGAAAATCTTATTAGTAGTGATAGTTGTCTTACGCGCGCGAGAGAAAATTTTGAAACCATCGAAATGAAGTCTCCTTTTATACAAGAGTGCGAGCAGAAACGAAGAGAACTGTTCGCTGATGAAGAATGGCTTTATTCGATTTCAATGATGAGCGGAAAAGGACATAAAATACTCGATTTGTTACCACCAGTCATGCATATTTTTGAAATGCACCTGATTAGCATTGGTGATACCGGGACCATTCTAAACATCAATGATTACAAACGAAGATTTCAAAATTGGTGGCGATGTTTAAATTTCGCTTCCGCGAAAGAAATCATGGAACAAAATCAGAAAAACAAATGTTCCGCGCCGCGAGCAACACAAAAAACATCCAAAGTGGAAGAAGCGATGGCTGTTGCCGAACGTGCTTCTGAAATGGCTTATCAATTAATGCAACAAAACCCGTTATGAATCTAGATATATTTACCAACAAGATGCGGATGGCGTTTCAAACGCCCCGCATCATTGACATGACACCGCGTGATTTGTCCGCATTCATAACCAGTCAGATCGTACAAAGCTACATCATGGTTGGTTATCAGACCTATAACGAAAAAGACATCTGCGTGCTGACGGCCAAGCTAAGTTCCGATTTGCAAGAATCATATCCTTATTTGCATCGTGGCGAAATCGTGATCTGCTTCGAACTGGGCGCCAAAGGCGAGTACGGCGATTATTCGGGAGTCAACTTACGCACATTTTGCAAATGGCTGAAAGGCTACAAAAACAGCGACTTGCGCTATCGGGTGATCAAACAGATAGAACAGGAAAAAGAACTCAAAGCCCTGCCGGCGGTGAGCCGCGAATACAATGAGGAAAAGATGAACCTGTTGATCATCAGACGGTTTCACGAATACAAGAATTGCCCGGACTTGGAAATTCCATTGGCAAGTATTCTGTATCAAGACTTGCAAAGCCGCGGTTTTATCCGTAACAGCTTGGAAGAAAAACTCAACGCAATGGCGCAGTTTTCCCGTTGGCGACCACGAAACACGTTACACATCAGCGAAGATGATCGTCGGGCCATGATCAAACTCAAAGCCCAGGAATGGTTATTGAAACAGTATTTCAATTCATTGGTGCGTTTGCCGTTTGAAAGTTGAAACTTCTTCAATTGAAAATGGAGAATTGAAAATTGAAAATGAATGACGGGAAATGACTGTAGAGGCGCAGCGCTGCTGCGCCTCTTGCTGAGCGGTATTGGGAGAAATGGCGGATTAGTTCAAGCCTAAGAATGGCTGTTGATGCAGTATTCCAATTCATTGGTGCGCTTGTTGTTTGAAGCGGGAATGACATGAGCCAAAGAATTATTAATATTGATCAAATAATTTGATTCGATGTAAAATTAATAGTATATTCGCTTAAAAATAAAAAGGATTCTTTAGTACATGGTTAAAGAAAAACAAATAGAAGAAAATTTAATTCAGAAACTAACAGAAGAATTAAAATACGTATATCGTCCGGATATTTCTGACAGAAACTCATTGGAACAAAACTTTCGTCAGAAGTTCGAACGACTTAATCGTGTTCATCTTTCTGACTCAGAGTTTAATCGTCTGCTAGAGGAAATTATTGATGCGGATGTGTTCGTGTCATCCAAACGCTTACGTGAAATGAATACGTTTATGCGTGAAGATGGCACTCCTTTGCAATATACGCTGGTCAATATCAAAGACTGGTGCAAAAATGAGTATGAGGTAATCAATCAATTACGAATAAATACCAAGAATAGTTTTCAGCGTTACGACGTAATCCTGCTAATCAATGGATTGCCTGTCGTCCAAATAGAACTGAAAACTTTGGATGTTAGTCCGCGTCGCGCTATGCAGCAGATTGTAGACTACAAGAATGATTCTGGCAATGGATACGCCAATACCTTGTTGTGTTTCATGCAATTATTTATTGTCAGCAATTATTCGAACACGTATTATTTTGCCAACAACAACCTTCAGCATTTCAATTTCAATGCCGATGAACAGTTCTTGCCTGTATACCAATGGGCAAGAGAAGACAATAAAAAAGTAGCCTGTCTGGACTCTTTTGCCGAACAGTTTCTTCCTAAATGTCATTTAGGTGAAATGATCAGCCGTTACATGGTGCTGATAGCCAGCGAACAGAAGTTGCTGATTATGCGCCCCTATCAGATTTATGCCGTAAAAGCCATTGTCAAGTGTATTGAAGAAAACCGGGGAAATGGTTACATCTGGCATACGACAGGAAGCGGTAAGACACTGACTTCATTCAAAGCTTCTACCCTATTGAAAGATAATCCGGATATTGAAAAATGCCTGTTTGTGGTAGACCGCAAGGACCTCGACCGCCAAACGCGACAGGAGTTCAACCGCTTTCAGGAGAATTGTGTGGAAGAGAATACCAACACCAGCACGTTGGTTCGCCGGATGTTGTCGACCGATTATGCAGATAAGGTAATAGTCACTACGATCCAGAAATTAGGTATCGCATTGGATCCTAACAATCGGAAAAACTATAAAGAACAACTACTGCCATTACAAGACAGTCGCATTGTCTTTATATTCGATGAATGTCACCGTTCACAGTTTGGCGACAACCACAAGGCCATAAAGGAATTTTTCCCTCATGCACAACTCTTTGGTTTCACGGGGACACCTATATTTGATGAGAATGCGACCTATACGAAAGTAGATGGAGAAACGGCATCTTATAAAACGACAGATGATATTTTTGAAAAGCAGCTGCATGCCTATACCATAACCAATGCCATCGACGATAAGAATGTGCTTCGCTTCCATGTGGATTATTTCAAACCTGATAATAATAGTCCACGCAGGGCTGATGGCAGCATCAAAAAACAGGCTATTGTAGAAACGATTCTGTCCAAACATGATGCGGCGACCAATCAGCGACGCTTCAATGCTATTCTTGCAACGTCATCCATCAATGATGCCATCGAATATTACCAGTTGTTCAAACAGATGCAGGAACAGCGAAAGTTGGAAGATGAGTCATTCGAACCGTTGAATGTTGCTTGTGTATTCTCTCCTCCTGCTGAAGGAAATCCAGAGATCAAGCAGATTCAGGAAGATTTGCAGCAGGAAAAGATAGACAACGAACAGGAACCCGATAGAAAAAAACAGGCATTGAAGGAGATTATTGCTGATTATAACCGGCAATATGGCACTAATCATGTCATTGAAGAGTTTGATTCTTACTATCAGGACATACAGCAGCGCATCAAAGATCAGCAATATAGCAATCAAGACTATCCGCATGCAAACAAAATAGACATCACCATTGTGGTCGATATGTTGTTGACCGGATTTGATTCGAAATTTCTCAACACGTTGTATGTAGATAAAAAACTGATTTATCATCATTTGATACAAGCTTTTTCGCGTACGAACCGTATTTTGAACGATACGAAACCCTATGGTAATATTTTGGACTTCCGTGGACAACAAAGTGCGGTAGACGAAGCCATTGCGCTATTCTCGGGAGGTGATAAAGATGTAGCCAGACGGATATGGCTGGTAGAACCTGCTTCAAGTATCCGGGAAAAATACAAGGAGGCAGTGGCTGGATTGCGCAAGTTTATGCAATCGTACAATCTTGAGTTCAATGCCTCCGAAGTAGCCAATTTAAAGGGAGATGAAGCCAAGGTCGGTTTCATCAATCACTTTAAGGAAGTACAACGCTATAAGACACAGCTTGACCAATATGTTGACATGACAGATATTTCAGAGGTGTCCGTAGTCTCAGAACCACAGTCCGAGTATGGCTTTACAGACGATGATCTCCTTGCTTTCCGAGGGGCTTATCTGAATTTGGCTTATAATCTGAAGAAAAAACGAGAAAAGACGACGGAACCGGTTTCTCCGGAGATTGAGGATTTAGACTTTGAATTTATTCTGTTTGCCTCCGCCATGATTGACTATGATTACATCATGGATCTTATCGCCAAACAGTATGGCGGTACAGGTGTCAAAGTAAAACTGACACGTGAACAATTGGTGAACATGGTTTTATCGAACTCCAATCTGATGGACGAGCGCGACGACATCATCGCCTATATCAACAGTTTGGAAGAGGTGAACGGCAAAACAGAGCAGGAAATCAAAGAGGGCTACAATCTTTTTAAAGAAGAAAGATATGCAAAAGAGATAGATTCGATTGCCCGCAAATACGAAATCACCACTGAATCATTAAATGATTTTATCTATGGTATCATGGAACGGAAGATTTTCGATGCTGAAAAATTGAACGATTTGCTTGCTCCGCTTAATTTGGGATGGAAAGCACGGGCTAAAGTTGAATCAGCTTTAATGACGGATTTGATTCCGTTATTAAAACGTAAAGCAGAAGGAGAAGAAATATCAGGACTGTCGGCGTATGAAGAATAAAGATATGGAAAAGGGAAATGAAATAAAGATAGTAGTTCCACCTTTAAGATTTCCGGAGTTTCAAGGAATAAATGGATGGGAAGAAAAAAAATTAGAGGAGATTGGCAATTTTATTGGTGGTGGTACGCCAAATACAGCCATTCAAGAATACTGGGATGGTGGAATTCCTTGGTATACTCCTACTGAAATTAAAAACGGAGACTTAAAAAGTAGTAATCGAACAATTACAGAAAAAGGGCTCAAAAATTCATCAGCAAAACTTTTGCCTCAAGGGGCAATTTTAATCACAACAAGAGCTACAATTGGAGACGTAGCAATCTCAAAAAAGGAATGTACTACCAATCAAGGATTTCAGTCTTTAGTTGTCAATGATTCAGAATCTAATTTATTCTGGTTTTATTGGATAATTAGGCATAAAGAAGAATTAATTAAAAGAGCTTCAGGTTCTACATTTAAAGAGATTAGTAAAAATGAAATAATAAATATAACATCATATTCTCCTAAGAAACAAGAGCAGCAAAAAATCGCCGCTTGTCTCTCTTCCCTTGATGAATTGATTGAAGCAACTGCCCAAAAAGTTGAAGCATTGAAAGAACATAAAAAGGGATTGATGCAACGATTATTTCCTGCGGAGGGAAAGAATGTGCCTGATTTGAGATTCCCAGAATTTCGAGGAACATCAGCATGGGAAGAAAAAAAATTAGGAAATGTTGTAGAGATAAAGGGACGTATTGGTTTTAGAGGTTATACAACTAAAGATATAGTAGAACAAGGCAAAGGCGCCATTTCGTTAAGCCCCACTAATATAACTGAGAATGGAAACCTGAATTTTGATAAATCAACTTATATATCGTGGGAAAAATATAATGAATCTCCAGAAATTCAATTACAAAAAGGACATATTGTCCTTGTAAAAACAGGTTCATCATATGGAAAATCGGCGCTGGTTAAAGAACTTCCAGCCAAAACGACAGTGAATCCTCAGATTGTTGTTTTAAAGCCCGAAGAAGGTGTAAATAAATACTTTATATCAGTTCTAATTTCGCACCCAATGATACAAAAGCAGATTAAATGTGCTGTTGTAGGAGGAGCAATTCCTACCTTATCTCAAGAAAGTATCTCAAAATTTGATGTTTTATACCCTAAAAAAACTTCCTATAAACCATCGGAACAAGAAAAAATCGCCAATTGCCTCTCCTCTCTTGATGAATTAATTGAGGCGACATCTCGAAAAGTAGAAATATTGAAAGAACATAAGAAAGGATTGATTCAACAATTATTCCCTAAAATCTAATTTTGCAAGAATATGGATTTATCGCAGATAGCCAAACAGATAAAGGATGCTTCAGAAAACATCTTTCTGATTTATGCATTCAATTCAACGGGGAAGACACGTCTTTCCGTTGAATATAAAGAAACTGCCAGAAATACAGATGGTCGTCAAACAGGTGTTTACTATAACGCTTTTAGTGAAGATTTGTTTGTTTGGGACAATGAACACACGAAGTTGGATATCGTTCCCAGCAGTTTGAACCAATATCATAGCCAACTGAACGAGCGGGATGTTATGGAAAAATTGAAGCCTTACAATCCTAAATATGATTTTTTGTTCAAATCCTATGATAACCCAGAACAAGGATTTGTTTCCATTTCTTTTTTCATGAAAGGCGATGATAGCAGGCAACCTATTAAAATATCCAGAGGTGAAGAACGTATATTTATATGGTGTTTTTTCTTGGCCTTGATTGAAGTAGATAGCTGGACAGGAGAGCAAAGTGATTACTTTTTTATTGACGATCCTGTCTCTAGTATGGACGATCATAATATCTTTATCACAGCATTCACTCTGATGAACTTGATTGAAAAGCATTTTGAAAAGAAAAAAATAATCATCACAACACATCATATAGGATTAGCTACTATTCTTAGCGATTGGCTGTCCAAAGGAGAAAAATCTGATAAGTTTAAAGCGACTCGAAGAGGTGAGAAAAATAAATATAAGATTTCAATTCTTGAAAAGATTGGAGATCAATACGAGTTATCCAATCCAAGAAATAGCGTTTTACTCTATCATTTGAGAGTCTTACAAATATTAGATACAGCCATTCAGGAAGATTCTTTGGAAGTATATCACCTGGCTTTATTAAGACAAGTATTGGAGAATATAGCTTCATTCTTGGGAGTCGGGCAATTTCAGTATGTTCTTCAACAAATCGGCTTTACGAAAGAATCAGGAAGAATGGCTGATATAATCAACGCTTTGACATATCAGAAGGTTTACTATCCACAAGTCGGCGTGATGGTTCCAGATAATAAACAGATTCTCATAGATGTATATAATGCACTAATGGGAAAATATCATTTCGTTTTGCATAATTAAATGTTAGTATATGACAGCAATAGAACAACATAAATTAGGAAAAGTCCTTTGGGCGATAGCCGATACATTGCGCGGTTCCATGATGGCCGATGACTTTCGCGACTATATGCTTTCGTTTATCTTCTTGCGCTATCTTTCTGAGCAATATGAAGAAGCTGTGAAGAAAGAGTTGGGAAGCGATTATCCAGAAACGCCTCAGGAGAGTATGACTAAGTTGAAAGCCAATACTCCTCTACAAATATGGTATGACGAGAATCCTGATGATATAGCAGAGTTCGAACAGCAAATGCGCCGTAAGGCCCATTATGTGATACTTCCCAAATACTTGTGGGGAAATATTGTAGAATTAGCTCGTACACAAGATAAGGAATTGCTCGATACGCTGGAAAAAGGATTTAAGTATATCGAGGAACAATCGTTCGACAGTTCGTTCCGTGGATTGTTCTCAGAAATCAATCTGCACTCCGACAAGCTGGGTAAGACATACGAGGAAAGAAACACCATGCTTTGTAAGGTTGTTACGGAAATAGCCAAGGGTATTTCGGAATTTTCTACCTCAACAGATTCATTGGGTGATGCTTATGAGTATCTGATTGGTGAGTTTGCAGCCAACTCAGGACAAAAGGCTGGAGAGTTTTATACGCCTCAAATGATATCTTCTATCCTTTCCAAGATTGTATCATTGGATAGCCAAGACCCAACTACCGGGAAAAAAACAAAAATTGATCGTGTGCTTGATTTTGCATGTGGTTCCGGCTCTTTGCTGTTGAATGTGCGCCACGAAATGGGAAAGCATGGAATCGGGAAAATTTATGGGCAGGAAAAGAACATTACGACCTATAACTTGGCCCGTATGAATATGTTGCTGCATGGAGTCAAGGATACTGAATTTGAGATACATCATGGAGATTCATTGCTGAATGACTGGGATATTTTGAACGAAATGAACCCTGCCAAAAAGATGCAGTTCGATGCGATTGTTGCCAATCCTCCTTTCAGTTATCGCTGGGAACCGACAGAGGAAATGGGGAAAGATTTCCGTTTCAAGAATTATGGTCTTGCTCCCAAGTCTGCTGCCGATTTTGCATTCCTGCTTCATGGATTCCATTTCTTGCGTGAAGATGGAACAATGGCTATTATTTTACCTCATGGTGTTTTGTTCAGAGGCGGTAAAGAAGAACTGATCCGTAAAAAGCTCTTGAATGATGGCAATATTGACGCAGTTATCGGTTTACCGTCCAATCTGTTTTACTCAACGGGCATCCCAGTTTGTATCTTGGTGCTGAAGAAATGCAAGAAGAATGACGATGTTCTCTTCATTAACGCAAGTGAATATTTTGAGAAGGGAAAAAGGCAGAACGCATTGCGTGATTCAGATGTAAAAAGAATTGTAGAAACGTACCAATACAGAAAAGATATTGAACGATACTCACGTTGCGTCTCCATGTGCGAAATCAAAGACAATGATTAACCTGAATATCTCCCGCTATGTAAGTACAGCCAAAGAAGAGGCTCCCATTGACTTGGCAGAGGTACATAAGCAGCTCGTTGCTATAGACGATCAAATTGAGAAATCTCGAAACAAGCATAATGCTTTCTTGAAAGAGTTAGGATTGGATTTAATTTAAATTTGGCAGTATGGGCAAAACAGTAACCACCTACCTCATTGACGGCGATCCCAAGGGCACGCAATACTCGTTCATCAGCAACAAGATTTGCCAGATGTTTGTAGTGCCGCGCTCAAACCTGTCTTATCTGAACGAACAGGAAAAACTACAGAAACCGGCTTTCTATATCTTGATTGGCGAAGATGAGGCCATCAAGCCACAGGCCTATATTGGGGAAACAGAGAATTTCAAAGAACGTGTCAAGGATCATGATAGCAAGAAGGCGTTTTGGCAAAAGGCGCTTATCTTCGTTTCCAAAGATGCAGACATGACCAAAGCGGATGTGCAATATTTGGAATATAAAGCAATTCTGGAAGCCAAGCAGGCCAATACATTTGTGTTAGAAGAGAACAAGCAGACACCGAAAGCGCCTAATCTTCCTGAATACCAGCGTGACTCGATGGACGAATTTTTCGAGGACATCAAATTCCTGGCTTCTTTTATCGGATACAATATTTTCGAGATTACACAAGCTAAGGAAAATGAACACATGTTTTATATAAAAAACCGTGGTTGCCATGCGAAAGGTTTTTATAATTCATCAGGTTTCACGGTATTAAAAGATAGTGTGATAGCCAAAGATGTTACACCTTCCTTTAATTGGCGCACCAAGCGAGAACAGTTAATACAAGAATACGTATCAACCAAGAATAATCAGTTTGTACTCAATGCAGATGTAACATTTTCAAGTCCGAGTACAGCCGCAGCCTTTTGTTTAGGAAGATCAACGAATGGTTGGACCACGTGGAAAGATATAGATAATCATACATTGGATAGTATTTATCGGGCACAATTAGAGTAATAAAAAACGGGTATTTCCTTTGCATTCTCCCACAACATTCTATCAAAAGATTATAACCCCAACAAGGCGCAGCAGCGCTGCGCCTCTACTTCGCATAATGAAGAATGTTGGTTTTTGTCTGCTCCAGTCGGCCATTTCCCTAAAACTTCCCCCTATTTCATCCGCATTCATCCACACTGATCCCATTTGATCCCTTTTCGTCCACATTCATCCACACTGATCCACACTGATCCACACGGCGATTTTGGGGCGTTGTATCTTTGTAGTGTGACAAGAGAGGAAGAGGCGCGGTTGCCGAACCTATTAAAAACTTGTCCTGATAAAGTTATGGCAATTTCTTATACGTTAGTGCAGAGAAAAGACATGAGTAGGGGTGCGTTGGAAGACGCAAAGTTGTATTATGCCCAGGCAGTGAGCACGCGCCGGGTGGAGTTTGACGATTTGTGCGATGAGATCGCAGAAACCTGTACGCTGACTTCAGCCGACATCAAGGCGGTGTTGGACCGTGTGATCTGGGGCATGGTAACACACCTGAAGAACAGCGAGATCGTTCAGTTCGGTGATTTGGGTAATTTCCGCATCGCCGTGGGCAGTGCCGGATCAGCCACGCCCGAAGAATTCACGGCAACCATGCTCCGCAAGCCGAAGGTGGTGTTCCATCCGGGCAAGCGCTTGCAGGAAATGCGCGATGTCGCCAAGTTCGCCCGCTTCACCGTCGATAAAGACGAGGGCGCAGAAGGCGGTGGCGTGTAAATGAAAGAGCCTTCACCTCAAGAAGTAGCAGCTTCAAGAGGTGGAGGCTCTTTTGATTAGAATACAAACTCCATAAATCCTTGGCACGGAACAGCCTCTAAGGTCTTGCAATAATTACCCCAGGCTATTTCCGGATAGTCCCAACGATCGTCTACATAGAGTACCAACTGGTTGTTGTCGCGCTTGTAAAGGCGGCACGACAAGGTGGCATCTGCCGAGCAGACCGACAGGCTGCCTGCCGGATTGTCTGGCCGGAGGGTATAGAAATAGATGTTCTCTTTCATCGCTTTTGCCCGGTTCGTCAGCGGCTGGTCAGCATTGGCTCCGGCGTCTGCCCAATAATAGTAGTTGTGGGTATCGTCAGCCCAAGGCTGTTTGGGCTCTTCGCCATACGCCACCCGGTTGGGATTGTAGAGAGAAGCCCTGCCGGCATTGCCCGAGAGGGCATCTTCCGGATAGCAGCTCCAAAGCCCTTTGCGCTGCCACTCCAACTGGCGGTAGCTGTCCGGCAGATGGAATGCCAGTCCTGTCTCGCGCAGATAGCCGTTCGGCTCGCCGCTGGTCTGATAGCGGACGTGCATCTTGCCGGTAGGAGCGATGGTAAAATAAACCGTTGTCTGCACGTCTTGACAGGTCCCGGTCAGCGTCACTTCCACCATGCCGTTGCGCTGGGTATAAGTCAGGCTCTCTTTCTTCCAGTCGCGTTCGTCGGTCACAAAGCGGGTTGCCGTCTTGCGTACCTCGGCTCCCGACAAATGGTTCAGGTTGATAAAGAGATGCAGGAAAGGCCCTTTCTCGATCACCACCTGTCCGTCTGCCACCGCCTTTTCGATCAGTCCGCTCTGGCGGGAGAAAGGAATCTCAAAGCCCTGTCCCTTGACCCGGATAAAGCCGTCCGACTCTTCCACCGTCAAGGCACCCTTGCGGGAAGCCCGGGGCAACGTTACAACCGGTTTGCCCAGTGCGACCTGTTCCTTATCGATCAGTTCGCCCTGTGCGGTATAGAAAGCGATTTCCACCGCTGTTCCTTCTTTCCAGTCCTCGCCCGGCACGACCAGCACACCCTTCTGATGCGGAGCAACTGCCGGAGACAGGATGTTTCCTTCTTTCCCGGCATACGAATAAACCATCTTGATTTCCTGCAGGCTGGTGTGATCAAAGCGGTTATAGACCGGCAGGATGAGCCGTTCGCCCGGCAGGACAGAGGCGACCTCGCGCTCCAGCAGGCGCACCGGCGAATAGGCTTTCTTGGTGGACCAGAACTCCGGCTTTTCACGCCGCCATACATCCACGATGCCCCATTCGCCATAGCCCACGCAGTTGCCCCGGAATCCTTCGGGTTTCGCCGTATGGGCAAACTCTTTCCAGAAAGGCGTTCCCTTCTTCGGCTCGGGCAGCTGGAACGTCTCGTCGATATAGCCCCAGATAGCGCCGCCCAGTCCGCCACGGGCATCAAACAAGCCGCTCCACATCATCTCCAGCGACTGGCCCCAAAACTCGCGGATGTTCGGATCGGTCTGCAAGGTCTCATACGTATAACAGGCCGGATGCGCCCATTCGTCGAAGATCGCCGGAATGCCTTCGCCCTCGAAGCCCCGCGTCGAGCGGTTCCACTGGTTCAGGTTTCCGTGCACATCCTGATAATGCATACTCAGCAGGTCGTAGATCGGCTGGCGCTCGCCCAGCGAGCCCGGATAACTGAAGATCACGGGGCGCGTCGTATCGGTTGCCTTCACCCAGTCCCACGACTGCTGGAAATTCTTCCCATAGACACTCTCGTTGCCGATCGACCAGAATAGGATAGAGGCATGCGAACGGAACGACTTCACCATCTCGCGCAGCTGAGACAGATAGCGGTGCGTGAACGCCGTGCTGTCTTGTGTCTTGCCCGGCGCATAGTTCTTCTGCCGGTGCGTATCGACGAAACAAACCGCCGACTCGCACTCCACATACACCCCGAAGCGGTCGCAATAATCCAGGAAATGCTCGGAAGGCGGATAATGCGAGGTACGGACAAAGTTCATGTTCGAACGCTTGAAGAGCAACACATCCAGGCTGTCCAATTCAGCCGTCGTAGTTCGTCCCAGCTTCGGGTGAATATCATGACGGCAGGCGCCGCGTAGCTTCACCGGCATACCGTTCACAAACATCTGGTCTTTGCGGATCTCCACCTCACGGAAACCCACCCGTTTGCTGAAACGGCAGACTTCCTGTCCGTCGCGCAAGACCTGCACGTGCAAGGTATAAAGATTCGGATGCTCGGCATCCCACTTCAGCGGAGCCGTGACTTGCAGATCCTGGCTGTTCATGCCCGGCTTCAGGGCAAAGCGCGCCTGTGGCAACTTCACCTCCCTGCCATCGGGAGCCAGCAAGGTATAAACAACCTCTTCGCCCGCCACCTGGTTCATCTGATAACGCACCCGCAACACGGCATCCTGATACTGCGCATCCAAATCCGTCTCAAGGTGGAAATCGGCCGGATGATTCTCCGGCAAGGCAAAGAGGGTGACATCTCGCAAGATGCCGCCGATGGGATGATGCGCATAGCCCGAAGCATACGAGATCTCATCGAGGCGATCGGTCACTTCCAGACGGATCTCGTTCTTCCGGCCAGCCTTCACGAAGTCGGTCACATCGGTTTCCCACCGCGAAAAGCCGCCAAAGTGCTCGCGCACGAACTTCCCGTTGACAAACAGCCGGGCATGGCTATAGACACCGTCGAAGCGCAAGATGACCGTCTGTCCCTTGAAGTCGGCCGGCACGGTGAACGTCTTCCGGTAAAAGAAAGGCTGGTCGTGGCGGATGGCATAACCCTGCATCGCCGGTTCGCCGGGCACTAAGATCGGTTCCCAACGGTCTTTCTCGGTATATTTAAAGTCCCATGTGCCATTCAGCATCAGGCTGGGACACTGTATTCCGGACTGATATTCCGGAATCAGGTAAGTCGTTTCGGAGGTCTGCTCGGCAGCATGCGCCGATGCCGGTTGCCAGAAAAGAGGCAGGCAGCAGGCACACAGACCCAATACAAATGTTCTACTGTTCATATTTATCCAGAATTAATAATTGATATTAGATCGTCAGATCATTCCCGGAAATCCCGCGGATTGATGCCGACCTGTTGTTTAAATACCCGGCAAAAGTGCTGGGAAGAATTGAAGCCACAGGCAAAACCAATTTCTTTCAGGCTCAATTCGGTGTTCTTCATCAGCTCGATCGCCTTATTCACCCGGAGCTGGTTCAGGTAATCCAGCGGAGAAAGCTGGAGTGTCTGCATGAAGAGTTTGCGCAGATAGCGTTCACTGATATCCAGCGACTGGGCCACCTCAGCCATCTTGATGTTTTCACGATAATGTTTCCGCAGATAATCAATGGCGTATTTCAGATTCTCATTGGCGCCTATGGGTACAAACACTTCTTCGAGATAACGGTAAATCAGCATCAACAGTTCGGCGTAATAGAGAATCACCAACGATTCATAATAGAGTTTTTGGGCATCCAGTTCGTTGATGATGCGCTGGATGACCCGCATGATCCGGACGTTATTACCAATCTTGATCAGGCGGTTCTGATGCGAAAAGACCGGGAAAGAAGCAGCCGTCTTCCCTTCGGCCTCTTCTTGCAGGAAAGCATAGAAAATCTCCGGAAGAAATTCCAGCTGGAGCAATGTCGTTCCCGCCTTGCCGGCTTCAAACAGATGCTCCACGTTCGAGTCGATGATCATGATCTCGCCTTCCTGAAAATAGAAACACTCTTCCGGCAAACTCAGGATACAGGAGCCTTTCTTCACATAGTTGATTTCCAGGCGTAAATGCGTATGTGGACCATAGGCCTCGTTTGCCTGGAAAGAAATCACCCGAAATACTTCTGCCAGACGCTCGTGTTTCAAGTTGTTCCTCAAGTCTTCCAGCAAACAGAAAAATCGGGATGCTGAAATTTTATCCATAAGCCATACGTTTTTTAGTGGACAAGACAACAAGAAGATACGAGATTGTGTCGAAATAGATTTAAACACAGAGACACCGAGATACAGAGCTTTTTATTTCATTTATATTCAATAAATTCTCTCAGTGTCTTTGTGTCTCTGTGTTTCTTCTTTTGTATTTTGACACACTTTCTTATCTACTTAAAGACTTGTCTATTATTGGTTAAAAGCCTGTAATGCTTTGTAGAAAGCGCGGATATTAGCTTCCGGAATACCAGGAGGCATATCACAGCCGGAAGAAAGTACATAATTCCGGTGAGAAGCCGTCTGCTGAAGCAGTTCCAGTGTCTTTTCATAGACCACTTCAGGAGTAGCCTGTTTCAGTACGCCTACCGGATCCAGATTTCCCATCACCAGACGATCAGCCGGACAAACTTCCAGGACTGATTTCATATCGATGGCATTGCCGAAATGCAAAGCGGCTGCATCCGTCTGAATCATCGCCTGCGTGCATTGTCCGCTATTGCCACAGTTATGCAGAATAATTGTGAAGTCATCGTCTTGCAGCGCATCCACGATTTGCTTGACATACACCGACGAATAAGCCTGGCAATCTTCATCCGACAAAAGGCCGGCAGCCGGTTCGGCAATCATCACGCCTGTCACACCGATCCGTTTCAGTTCCCGGCAATATGCCAGGATAAAGGCGGTGCACTTTTCCAGCAACTGACGGATCGTGTCGGGCTCGATGTAGATCGCCATCATAATTTCCGACATATCGTATAAACGGCCTGCCAGTGAGTACGGACCGATACAGCCGGCGATGACCGGACGATCCTTAAAGTAAGCAACCGCCAGCTGATTGGCCTTCAGATATTCCGGTACACGTCCCTGTGTCAGATCCGGCACCTGCAAAGCCTGCACGGAAGCCTCATCGCAAACCAGGCGGTTCACGACATGCGGCATATCATCTTCGGGAAACTCGATCTGGCAACCGAAAGCTTCGGCCTCGACGGTCAGATCCATGATCACCGTACAAGCCGCCATATCGTATTTCTCCACCACAGCCTTAATCGCCTCGAAGTGGACTTCCCCATTCGTCACTGCATCGACCACATGCTTGCCGATGTATTCAATTCCCGGATGCGTCATGATAGGCATTGCCACCCGACGCGGATTCTTCATAATCTGATCTATCCAAGCTGCCATCATCTTCTCCCTTTATGCGCTAATCTTATTCAATATATCTACCAGTTCCTGCGGACCGTCGGTATAATAATCCACACCGATCCGTTTCGCGAAGTCGGCTGTCACCGGAGCACCGCCCACAAATGTGATCACATTCGGGAACTCCTTCTTGATTGCCGCGTTGATCACTTCCATGTTCATCATCGTGGTGGTCAACAAAGCCGACATGCCCACATAAGCATTCGGATGCTGACGGATCGCTTCCAGATACTGATCCACCTTCACATCCACACCCAGGTCGATCACCTCGTATCCATTGCCTTCGATCATCATGGCCACCAGATTCTTTCCGATGTCATGCAAGTCGCCTTCGACCGTGCCGATAATAAACTGACCTTTCCGTTGTACGGTTCCGTCATTGAAGAAAGGCTTCAGGTGTTTCATGGCTGTTCCCATCGCCTTGGCACTCATCAGTACCTGAGGAACAAACACCTTGTTTTCCTTAAACTTGAGACCGATTCTTTCCATTCCCAGAATCAAACCTTTCGTCAGGATATCCGAAGGGCTAACGTTTTCTTCCAAAGCCTGAACCGTGAGTTCTTCGGCTCCGGGTTGTCCTTTCATGGCAGGAGGATAAGGTGAAACCTGATTAATCTTCCCAAACTCCACACATGCTGCAATTCTTTCAAACAAATCTTCCATAATTACCAAAATATATAATAAATCGTGCTTAATATAACCATAATCAAAATACTGAGTCCTTTGAACAAACGGGTGGTACGGAACAAAGCCGGATCAATGACGATCGCTTTCGAGGCATCAGCCGGCTTCTTCAGCCAGCCCAGCAGGAACATGGTTGCCGCACACAACAGGAACACATATCCCATCCGGTCAATAAACGAGACTTCCGGCAGGAAGACACGCATCAGCAGCGAGAAGACAAATGTGCCTATCGCCGCGGCAATGGCTCCTTCCGCATTCGACCGCTTCCAAAAGAAACCCATCAGAAAGATACAAAGAGCACCCGGACTGACAAAGCCTGTGAATTCCTGGATAAACTGGAATGCCTGATCCAGGTTTCCCAACATAGGAGCAATGACGACGGCCACCACCAGACTCAATACTCCGAACAAGCGTCCGACACGGACCAGCGTCTTCTCCGACGGTGCCTTGGCCAGATACTCTTTATAGATATCCATCGTAAATATCGTGGAAATACTGTTGATCATCGAAGCCAGCGAACTGACCACAGCCGCTACCAAAGCCGCAAAGGCAATGCCCTTGATGCCCGTCGGAATAAAGTTATGCATCAGCCAGGGATAAGCCTGGTCCGGTTTGTCGATCGGCGCATCCATGGCAAAAGCTACAATTCCCGGAATCACCACAATCAACGGCAGGATAATCTTCAGCAAGCCGGCAAAAACCAGTCCCAGCTGTGCTTCCGGCAAACTCTTCGCCGCCAAAGCCCGCTGGATGATGTATTGGTTACAACCGAAGTAATAAAGTGAAGAAACCCATAATCCGCCCAAAATCACGCCCACACCCGGCAAATAGATATAATTCGGATCGTCTTTATCCAAGATCAGGTCGAACTTCTCCGGCACCTGCTGCAACAGTTGGCTGAATCCGGCCAAAGCGCCTTCGCCACCGGAATAATAGTCGAGCGCCACATACGTCGTCAGCAGACCACCACCAATCAGGAATACCACCTGAATGAAATCAGTCAGTGCCACCGCTTTCAATCCGCCATAGATAGAATAGATGCCGGCAAACAAAGCCAGTCCGACGATACTCCAGAACATATCTATTCCCATAATCTTGTTAATGGCCAGCGAGCCCAGGTAAAGAATAGACGTGAGGTTCACGAAGATAAAGACCAGCAGCCAGAAGAAAGCCATAATCGTTTTCACCCGCTTGTCATAACGCATCTCCAGAAACTGAGGCATCGTATAAATATTCGACCGCAGATAAATCGGCAGGAAGAAGACGGCGACAACAATCAAGGTAGCTGCCGCGATAAACTCATACGAGGCAATGCCCAGACCGATCGCAAAGCCCGAACCAGACATGCCGATAAACTGCTCGGCCGAGATGTTGGACGCGATGATCGACGCACCAATCGCCCACCAGCTCAAAGACTTTCCCGCCAGGAAATAGTCCTGGGAATCTTTGTCTGCACCCCGGCGTGTCCGGCTCACAAACAAGCCTGTAAACAGGATCAGGCAAGCATAAGCGATGAAAATCACCAAATCGAGTGTTGAAAATGTTTGCATGGCGGTTAACTAATTCGTTTATTCTGTTTTCTTCCTTATTTCTTCCGCTTGTCTTCGATACCGATTGTTTCCAATAACGTAAAGAAGTTTTCCATCGGCGTATCCAGTTGGACATGATGTGTCGGCGCACAAATCCATCCGCCGTTCTTGCCGATCGAGTTCTTCAGCCACTGATATTCCCGACGAATCTCTTCTGCCGTTCCTTGAGGCAAGGTGGACTGCACTGCCACTCCGCCGAAGAAACAGAGTTGATCACCGTATTTCTCCTGCAAGATCTCCGGATCCATACATTCGGTCTGTATCGGATTCAACACATCCAGACCGATTTCGATCAGTTCCGGTATGATATCATAATTACAGCCATCGGTATGATAGGCAATCTTCACCTGCGGATTCATGGCCTTTGCCGTACGGATAATATCTGCCATCCGCGGCTTGAAGTATTCCCGCCATAAATCCGGGTCGATCAATAAAGAAGCCTGCGCACCCATATCATCGCCCAACCAGATCATATCGACGCCTCGACGTACCATCTGGCAAACTACTTCCTTATGATACAGATAAGTTTCATCCAGCAGGTGATTGGTCAGTTCCGGATTCAAATAAAAGTCGGTCATCAACGTATCCAGGCCACGCAAAGCCCAGGCTGTTTCGAAGATAGTACCATGCACACGCCCGATGATATAATATTCCTGTCCATATTCCCGCACCAGACGCTCCAGATGCGCATACAATTCCGGACGAGTCGGATCGGGAGCCTTATAAGCCATCGCCGCCTCATCATTATCCCGCAAAGGATTATGGGCAATATTCGTATAATGCCCCACACCAAAAGGCGTTGTATAAGGATCAATCTTCCACTCAACGCCCCATTCATCGGTATAAGCTTCCGGCTTCAGGTAATAATTGGTTACCCAACCCGCGCCTGCCTGCAAAGCATCCTGACCGGTCAGTATTTCCAAATCATATCCATACCAGGTACGATGGTGCGGTTCCGTAAACATAGGCGGCAAATGAAATTCAGCACGAAGGCGATCTGCAAACTCCGGAGTAAATGTCGCCTGAAAAGGAGGGCGATCTGTCTCTTCGTGATTTAAGGCTCTAATAACCCGTTCTTTATGTGTCATGATAATTGATAGATTTATATTTATCCGTTTTTGCAAATGTAGGACTTGCAAATCCCATTCTTTTGAAATATATTTGCGTTGATTGATACTATTTTTGCAATCATCCTAAAATTCACCAATAATGGACCAGATATCCGTCGAGAAAGTCATTAAGCCTGTTCATTCTTCGTTTTCGGCAGTCTGCTATGAACATACTTATTTTGAGGCACCTTTGCATATTCATCCAGAATATGAACTGATCCTGATCGAACAAGGAGAAGGCTATACTTTTGTCGGTGATATGACCTATAAGCTGGCTGCCGGAGACTTTATGCTGATCGGACACGATCTGCCTCATCTCTGGCTTAGTTCACACGAATATTATATCAAAGGAACTTCATTGCGGTCGGCTTCGGTCTATTCTCAGTTCAAGACCGATATTTTCCCGGCCCAGGAATCAGCCGTCGAAGAGTTTTCATCGATCTATCGCCTGCTGTCTGATTCCCAAAAAGGATTGCGCTTTTCGGGCGACGGACTCGAACGTATCAAACAACAGTTTCGGGAACTACCCGCCTTGTCCGGCTTTTCCCGCCTACTCTCGCTTTATCAGATCCTGCAAGATCTGTCGGCCTGTCCTTATACATTCCTGACCAGTGCCCATTATATCAATACATATGAACAAGGAAAAGAAGACCCGATCATCCAGCGTGCTCACCTGTTCATGAACCGGAACTATCAGGAAAACATCACCCTCGAACAAATCGCAGCTTATGCCGGCATGAATCCAAGTGCCTTGTGCCGATATTATAAGAAACACACCGGCGAAACGCTTTTCCAATATCTGGCCGAACTGCGTATCTCATACGCCACCAAACTACTCATGAACAAGAATATCTCCATCGGACAGATTGCCTATGACTGCGGTTATAACAACTTATCGCACTTTAACCGGCAATTCAAGGCCATCATGGGAAAAACACCCAGCGAATACTATCAGCAGCTGCAGAAACATCCGGGCGTACTCGGGACATAAGCCTTCGGGAAGAATATTTTACAACGATAATCTGCGAATATACAATCGATATCCGATCAGATCCGTTATTTTTGCTTCAGAAAGAAGCAAAGAAAAGCATTTCTGTATATTTGATTCATCAACTTAATCTTATATAACATGATACACAAGAAACTTAGTACGTATGTCACTTTATTAGTATCTTTTCTGTTGCTCAGCGGATGCAGCAACAAGCGTCCTGAAATCATCCAGGAAAAAATCCCCGATGAAATAAGAGCCCAGGAAATGAAAGACCTGCGGTTTGGTATGTTTATCTGCTGGTCGTTCAGTACTTTCTCCGGCACCGAATGGACCGGACAGGAACTTCCACCGGAATTCTTCCGGGGCACCGAATGTCATACCGACCAATGGGCCAAGACAGCCAAAGAAGCCGGTATGAAATATATCTATTTCCTGGCGAAACATCATGACGGCTTCTGCCTGTGGGATACGAAAACCACCGATCTGAAAGTCACCAATGCGCCGTTGGGCAAAGATGTGCTGGCCATGAGTGGGTACATCAGTTCCAACCCAATTGCTTCGTCGGCTATAACCACGGAGAACCTTCCGGACGTCTCTGCTTGCGGGAAATGGGAAAACCCGGTCAGCTGGGCGATGCCAATGCATCCCAATACAACAAGGAACAGGAGAGTAGCCATAAAGGATATCTGGTAGCCGAATTCACCTATCCGATCCTTCCTCCGCACGAAGGCGGCGCAATGTGGTTCTATTCTTTACCCAAACACGACCAGCTCTGCTATCCGGCTTCGAAGATCTTCCACGATTATCAGGAAGCCGTGAAGTACGGCAATATCTTCTCGCTGAATGTCGGACCGGATTATCAGGGAAAAATCAGAGACATCGATGTCAAGACCTTGCAGGAAGTAGGGAAGATGATTCGCGAATCAGAGCAATAAGCTTGTTGAAAGTTGGTGCAATCAATTGGGAACAGAGAAGGGATCGATTCGTTTTACCTAGGGTTTACCGGAAATTACTATCTTTGCCCGACGAAACTTGCTGCCCGATGCCGGGCAATCCGGTTTCACTCAATTCTCAATTTCGATTGTCACCAATTTATAACAACATGAAATACATTCTTAGTCTATTCAGTTCGTTTTTGCTTCTCGCTTGCGGAGGCAATGAATCATCAGCCAACCAAGGAGCAGCACCTTCCGACTCAACAACAACCGTTACCGAATATCAGAATCCGGTGATCCGCATCTCGGCACCCGATCCGACAGCCATCCGGGTGAAAGACGGCACTTATTATCTCTATGCCACCGAAGATATCCATAATCTGCCTATCTTCAAATCCAAAGACCTGGTGCATTGGGAAGAAATAGGTACGGCCTTCACGGAAGAGACGCGTCCGAATTTCGTCGATAACAATCCCGAAGGAAAGAAAGCTGCTCTCTGGGCTCCTGAGATCCGGTATATCAAAGGGAAATATGTGCTGTTCTATTCGTTGGCCGAATGGGGCAATCATTGGATCAGTACCATCGGTTATGCCGTTTCCGATTCGCCCGAAGGTCCGTTTACACCGAAAGGGAAGGTATTCAACAGCCGCGATGTTGATGTAGAAAACTCCATCGACCAGTTCTTTTATGAAGAAGACGGCAAATATTACATGCTTTGGGGCAGTTTCCGGAATATTTATATCATGGAGCTGAATGTAACAGACAATCTGGATATCACACCGAAAGTAGAAACCAAGCAGCAACTGGCCGGAAATGCCTACGAAGCCATCAATCTGTGGAAACGCAACGGTTATTATTACCTGTTCGCTTCAGTCGGTTCTTGCTGTGAAGGAGAAAAGAGTACTTACACAACCGTGGTAGCCCGCTCGGAAAATCTATTCGGCCCTTATGTCAACAAGAAAGGAGAAAAGATGCTCGACAATGCTCACGAAACCGTATTACACAAAAACAGTCGTTTCGTTGGGACAGGCCACAATGCCATCCTGCAATTAGACGACGAAGGCAATACCTGGATGCTATATCATGCCTTCGAACTGAGTAACCTCGGAGCACAACGCCAAGTCTTGCTCGACCAGATCCTGTGGGATGAAGACGGATGGCCTTACGTAAATAAGCAAGAGCCTTCGGAAAGTGCTTGTCCGCCAGTTATCAAGTAATACTTTCCTCGTTATAAACTAATCTTTTCACTTAGGTGAAAAGATTGAATCACCCAGGTGAATTAATTGATTCACCAATATGATTTAATTAATTCACCTAGGTGACTCAATATAAATAGGCTTATCTTCGTATGAATTAATAACGTAAAAACATTAGTTTACAAGCTATTAACTAGGAATATCCAGTTGTGTCATACCCATCATCCATCAGCCACCCTGAAAAAAGAAAGCAGGCAAGCAGCAACTTGAATAATAATGATTATCTTTACAGCCTTGAGTTGAAAACAAATCGATAACGAAAAGAAGATATGGCAAAAAGTTTGATATATACCCGCACGGGAGATAAAGGCACAACATCGCTGGTGGGCGGACAACGCGTATCGAAAGCCGACCGCCGCATAGAAAGTTATGGCACCATTGATGAATTGAATTCATTCATCGGTCTGCTGATGACAGCCATCGATGACGCAGAAGACGAGCAGTTCCTGCTGTTTATCCAGCATAAGCTGTTTACCATCGGTTCCTATCTGGCCACCGACCAATCGACTACCGAATTGAAAATCGAAAGTCAGGTAACGCCAGAAAGCATTGAAAAGATCGAACATGAGATTGACCGCATCGACGAGAACCTTCCCAAGATGAAGAATTTCGTATTGCCGGGTGGTTGCCGTTCGGCTTCGCTGGCACACGTATGCCGCACCGTATGCCGACGGGCAGAACGCCGCATCTACAGCCTGGCAGAACAGGCCGAAGTAGAAGATCCGGTGCTGATATTTATCAACCGTCTTTCCGATTATTTATTCGTATTGGCACGAAAAGAATGCCTGAAGCATAACGGAAAAGAAATTATTTGGGATTATACTTGCATCTAAAAAATATTGTTATACATTTGCGGAAAATTTGGAACCGAGGCAGAGCCAAAACGTAATCATCGTCATACAGAAAAAACCGATGTGTTTTGTAAAACTCAATTACATCTTGGCATCTCCTCTTTAATACTATAGAAACTATGTATTGGACATTAGAGTTAGCTTCAAAATTGGAAGATGCACCATGGCCTGCAACCAAAGACGAATTGATTGATTATGCTCAGCGTTCGGGTGCACCATTAGAGGTAATAGAGAACCTGCAAGAAATGGAAGACGAAGGCGAGATTTATGAATGTATGGAAGATATCTGGCCTGATTATCCGAGCAAGGAAGATTTCTTCTTCAACGAGGAAGAATATTAATAGCCTTCAAATAGGTTAAACAATTAAATATCAGCGCGACAAACAAATATTCATTGTTTGTCGCGCTGGTGTTTTAAGGCCTTTTAAGGTGTGGTTTATCCAAACCACGGTATTTCTTCTATTGAAAAAATAATTTATTAAGACCATTGTAGAAAAGCTAGGAATTATAGAGTTTGATATAGATGTATTTATTGTCTATAAAATTGTTATCTTTGTTCCTGACCGTTCCAGATTGTGTAATTGGTCATTGTGTAATTCTTTAATAAAGAAGATTAAGCTTATGGGTGAAAATAATGGTTTAAATCAATTGAGTGAGCTTAATAATGCAGTTCATATCATAAAGAATGCAATTCTTAATAGTCAGGAACGTGCCTTGGGCTTAGTAAATCAGGAACAATTGGCATTATACTATGGTATTGGAAGATTTATATCTGCTAATACCAGAAATAAGAATTGGGGTAAAGGATTTATAGAGGCTCTTAGTGAACAGTTGCGTAAAGAATTACCTGGATTGAGAGGCTTTTCTTCCCCAAGCTTACGCAAAATGCGTACATTTTACGAAGAATGGAAAAGTCTTTCTGATATTTCGTTCGTTGAAACGAACAAATTAGCAACCAATATATCAAATTCGTTCGTTGAAACGAATGAATTACCTATTGTTCATTTTAAAGTAGCTTCTGATTTCCCTATATCTGCATTTATGGGCATAGGATTTACCCATCATTATGCCATAGTAAGCAAAGTAAAGGATATGGAACAAAGAAAGTTTTATATTCAGTTTGCGTTTGAAACCAAAGCTAAAGTTGATGAATTGGAGAGAATGATAAATGATGACTTATATAATCATCAGGGCCAATTACCTAATAATTTTAAGAAGAATATTCCGGATAAACTTCAAGCATATCGAGCTATTTCAATGTTTAAGGATGAGTATTTACTCGATTTTATTAATGTGGAAGAGTTGTTTGTACGTGATAAAGATAGAGATGAGCGATTGATAGAGCAAGGTATCATACAGAATGTGAAAGAATTCATTATGACATTTGGTAAAGATTTCACATTTGTGGGGAATCAATATCATTTAGAAAAATATGGAGTTGAGGAATTTCCTGATTTGCTGTTTTTCAATAGGGAACTTGCAGCTCTAGTTTGTGTGGAATTGAAGGATGGTCCATTTAAACCTGGATATCTTGGTCAGTTAGCTGCTTATCTTCGCATTCTTGATGATGATGTTCGTAAACCTAACGAGAATCCTTCCATTGGTATTATTCTTTGTAAAAGTGCAAATAAGAAATTTGTTGAGTATGTTATCCAAGATTACGATAAGCCTATGGGTGTAGCGACCTATAAGACTTCAGCAGACATGGATGAACGGCTAAAAAAATTACTTCCCCCAGTTGAGGAATTGGAGAAATTACTTTAATCATATAGATAAAAGTAATGTAATAAGAGGTTTATTACATTCTGTTTTTTGTTTGTCTGTTTATTTCTATAATCGTCTTTGACCATTTTAGTTTGTCTAAGCAACAATGCAATTTAGATAACTTTAGAAATACTTGATCCAGGTACACCTAATCATCCAAGACAAAAGTATGAGAACAGAAATTAAAATTCTTCATGTTTATCTAAAAACTATTATCTTTGTTCTTGTTTGTGGTGAACTTGCTTAACCACGAGATAAATTAGACAACTGATTGCTATTCATATGAAACAATTTCTTCAATAAAGAAAACAATAGAAAGCCGATTGTTCCGTTATAAGTTTAGTGGTTTCGGAATATCTCGTACGGAAGGCAAGAAAGGAGGTTACCGGTATTTATAAAAACAGCATGAAGCGAATACTTTTTCTGATCATATTAGGATGGACAGTTCTCCAAGGACTGAAAGCGCAGACGGATGCGGCATTAAGCCATTATTTTATGGCGACGGCGTATTATAATCCTGCGGCTGCCGGATCAACAGAAGATTTAAAAATGCTGGCTTTGTTTAACCGACAATGGGTAGGATTTCCCAACGCTCAACAATCATTCTTTGTAACAGCCGATATGCCACTGAAGATAGGAAAGACCAATCATGGTATCGGTATAGCGGCTTATACAGAAAGTATCGGTCTGTTTCAGAATACATTCGTCGGTGCCCAATATGCCTATAAGCAGAAACTATTCGGAGGTGTATTGAGCGGAGGATTGCAAATCGGCTTCGTAACAGAATCATTCAAAGCCGACAGTATCTATATTCCTCAAAGCCCTTTTCACCAGCAAGAAGACGAAGCCTTCCCAAAAGGAACGGTCAGCGGAATGGGACTTGACCTGAATGTCGGACTCTTTTACACCCATAAAAACTTTTATGCCGGCATCGGTTATACCCATGTTACCTCTCCAGAGATACAATTAGAGGAAACCGTGTACACATATATCGGAGGAATGCTTAATTTTATGGGCGGATACAATATTCAGCTGAATAATCCGTTGATAGTATTAAAGCCTTCCGTATTTTTGTTAACAGATACGAAAAATTATCATCTGGATGTAACAGCACGGATGGAATATAATAAGATGTTTAACGGTGGTATCTCCTGGAAGATGAACGAATCGGTCGGTATCTTGCTGGGAGCAAACATCGGAAAATTCAACATCGGATATTCTTTCGGTTATCCGACAACGGCCATACGGAATGTATCATGGGGAAACCATGAAGTGGTGGTTCAGTTCCGGTTAAAACTGAAAAAGACAAAGACAGGAAATACAAAACATAAAAGCGTACGTATATTATAAGTATATGAAAAGAATAGGGGTAATACTTCTGGCAGTAGTTTCGCTGCTGACCTCTTGTGGCAGATCGCTTTCGAATGCTGGAGGAGAAGTCACGGGAGCACGTTCAATGGCTATCAACGAACCGGCTCCTTACGGAATGGTGCTAATCAACCGGGGTTCCTTCGAGATGGGACCGGCTGAAAAGGATTCGATTTGGGGAATCATGCCGGATAAGAAAGGTATTTCGGTAGATGCCTTCTGGATGGATGAAACAGAAACGACGAATGCTGAATATCGTCAGTTCGTATATTGGGTGCGCGACTCCATCATCCGTGAACGTCTGGCCGATCCGGCTTATGGTGGTAATGACTTGTTCAAGATCACCGAAGACAAATATGGTGATCCGGTAACACCTCATTTGGACTGGAGCCGTCCGATTCCCTGGAAAAAGGCAAACGAAGACGAAATCCGGGCCATCGAAAGTGTATATTATACCAATCCGGTAACCGGAGAAAAGAAACTTGACCCGAAGCAGATGGTATTCAAATACGAATGGTATGACTATACAGCTGCCGCCTTACGGAAAAATCAGATGGATCCGGCAGACCGCGTGCGGAATACCGATATCAAGGTTGATCCGAACGAAGTCATCATGATCTCAAAAGACACGGCCTACATCGACGAAGAAGGGAATATCGTCAATGAAACCATCACACGTCCGAGAAGCGGACCATGGGATTTCCTGCATACACGGATTGTCAATATCTATCCGGATGAGAACTGCTGGGTAAACGATTTCAACAATTCATATAATGAGCCTTACACCCGTATGTATTTCAACCATCCGGGTTATGACGATTATCCGGTTGTAGGTGTATCCTGGGAACAGGCCACAGCCTACTGTGTCTGGCGTACAAACTTATTCAAGCAGTCATTAGCCCTGCCGGCCGGACAAGTCATTGAGCCATTCCGCCTGCCGACTGAAGGCGAATGGGAATATGCGGCCCGTTGCGGAAAGAACGAGAATAAATATCCCTGGGCAGGCGATAACCTGGTTGGTGGTAGTGGTAAAGGTTGCTTCTTGGGTAACTTCAAGCCCGGAAAAGGTAATTACACGGAAGACGGTCACCTGATCACTTCCCGCGTAGGTTCTTTTGCACCGAATGAATTTGGTCTGTTTGATATGGCTGGTAACGTATCCGAATGGACTTCTACCGCTTATACAGAATCAGGTCCGAATCAGATGAGCGACATCAATCCTGAACTTCGGTACAATGCAGCTAAAGAAGATCCGTATGCCTTGAAGAAGAAAGTGGTGAGAGGCGGTTCCTGGAAAGATGTATCCCAGTTTATCCGCTCGGATATGCGCAGTTTCGAATACCAGAACGAAACCCGTTCATACATTGGTTTCCGTTGCGTCCGCACACAAATCGGATTTTCCAAAGTAAAAGGGAAAAAGAAATAAGAAGAATATTACAAACGAATAAAGATATAATTCCATGGGAAAATATAGAAGATATAAGAATATCATAGAAATGTTCCTTTCCAGTGAGAAAGGAAAACGTGTATTGAACTTCTGTTACAGCTGGGGTGCTTCAGTCGTTATCATCGGAGCCTTATTCAAGTTGTTGCATTTACCGTATGCCAACCAGATCTTGTTTGTGGCAATGATTACGGAAGCTGCCGTATTCTTTATTTCTGCCTTCGAACGTCCGAACGACGAATATCATTGGGAAGATGTATTCCCGGTTCTTAAATCAAAGAATCCGCTGGACCGTCCGGACTTCAGTAAAGGAAGCGAAGCCAACGGCGGTAATGGTATCCAAGTAGGAGGCGTTGTCATGAACATGGGTAACGACATGTCTTCCAATACCAGTGCAGTCAGTGGTGCTGCCGCTGCTGCCTCTTTAGGTTTGAATGTAACGGAAGAAGATACCCGCAACTTGTCTGACAGTATCAAGAAACTGAGTGGTGCAGCCGAACAAATCTCAAAGATGGCAGAACTGACCGAAGCTACTCAGAAATACCTGGAACAATTGTCGTCGATGTCTGAACAGATGGAAAAGTTCTCACAAGTGACCAACTCATTGACAAGTGCATCCGACACCTTATTAAATGCCTACCAGCATATTTCTGATAATTCGGACGGTATCAGCCAGAATTCAAAAGGCTATGTACAACAGATGGAGGCATTGAACCAAAATATCAGTGGTCTGAATGCTGTTTATGAAGCACAGTTGAGAAGCATCAGCATGCAGATCGAAAACATCGAACAGATCAATGCTGGCTTGTCACGTATCAAAGATATGTACAACGGTTCGGTGGTGGATAGTTCCGTATTCCGCAGCGAAACGGAAAAGATGACACAACAGCTGGCTCAGCTGAACCAGGTATATAGCCGTTTGTTGCAGGCCATGACTGTTAATATGGCTCCTCAACAGCCGATGTATCAACAGCAACCGTATCAGCAACCGATGTATCAGCAGCCGTATGGATACCAACAGCCATACAATGCTCCGAAACAAGGATGAGTGAAATAAAGAATAAAGTTATATAGAACGATTTTGTAGGAAAACAGATAAACAATGGCAGGAGTAGCAAACAATCCGAATTCGCCACGCCAAAAGATGATCAACCTGATGTATCTGGTGTTTATCGCCATGATGGCATTGAATGTATCATCAGAAGTTTTGGATGGCTTTGAGCTGGTTCAAGACAGTTTGCGAACCTCCATCGACAATACGAAGCAACGCAATGACATTGTTTCCAACGAACTGGAAGCCTATTACCAGACAAACCCCGAAAAGGTGAAGGAATGGTACCAGAAAGGTCGGGAGGTAAAGCAGAAGTCAGACTCTTTGTATAACTATATACAGGATCTGAAGCAGAAGATAGCCGTCATCGCTGATGGCAAAGAAGCGAATGTGGATAACATTGAACATAAAGATGACCTGGAAGCGGCAGCACGTGTTATGCTTGCCCCGATGAAAGGTGAAGGGAAAAAGTTGCGTGAATCGATCGATGCTTATCGGACGTGGCTAGGTACGCTTGTACAGGACTCTGCTAAAACACGTATCATCGAAAATGCGCTGAGCACAGAGCCTCCTTATCAGCCGGGTATTAATATCCGGACATGGGAAACAGCCTTGTTTGAGAATATGCCGGTAGCTGCAGCTATTACCTTGTTGACAAAGATACAAAGTGATGTACGTTATGCAGAAGGAGAAGTCCTTTCCATTCTATTAAAGAACGTGGATGTCGGAGACTATCGTGTCAACCAGATCACAGCACAAGTTATCCCACAAAGCCAGATCGTGATGCGAGGAAGCCAGTATCAGGCTAACATTGTCTTGTCGGCAGTCGATTCGACTAAGCGTCCTACCATCTTTGTAAATGGGAAAGAGCTTCCGGCAGAAAAAGAAGGTGTATTCACCGTAGGAACAGGATCAACCGGTACATTCCCGGTAAAAGGATATATTGAAATGCCCAATAGCGACGGAAGCACAAACCGTTATCCGTTCGAAAGCGAATATTTCGTAACCGAACCTAGTGCTACGGTAGCTCCTACGTTAATGAATGTCTTATATGCCGGTATTGCCAACCCGATCCGTATTGCTGTTCCGGGTGTTCCGAGTGGAAATGTAACCGCAACGATGACGAACGGAACATTAACACGAAAAGGAGATTTATGGGAAGCTCGTCCGTCGAAAGTAGGAACAGAAGCCATCGTTACGGTCAATGCCCGCATGGCCGACGGCCGAAATGTTGAGATGGCCAAAACATCGTTCCGTGTACGTGCCTTACCCGATCCGATGCCATACATCGAATATAAGGACGAAAACGGAAATGTCCGGAAATTCCGGGGCGGAAAGATTTCCAAACGTAGCTTGGTGGAAGCGAACGGAATCCTGGCAGCCATTGACGATGATCTGTTAAATGTAAAATATACGGTGTTGAGCTTTGAATTGACATTCTTCGATTCGATGGGGAATGCAATCCCGGAAGTGGCACAAGGAACCAACTTCTCGCAACGGCAAAAAGATTACATCCGCCGTCTGTCAAGGGGAAAACGGTTCTATATCACCAACGTGATCGCCAAAGGTCCGGACGGTATTGAACGTAAAATATCAACGATCGAAGTAATTGTCAATTAATCTGCTTCAGAAGATCAACTACGAAAGAAATAAATATATAACGTCTTATGAAACGTATCTATTATATAGTGGCTTGCTTGCTTTCCTTGATGACCATTCTTCCGGCTCAGGCTCAGAATGAGAATGAGAATGAGAATGAAGGAACGCAAACATCGCAGCAACAGCGCAAAGGACCGCGTGCCAGTCGGGGAGAACGGGCAACAGCAAAAGAAGAGAGCGGACTGCCGGAGTTGTCGGTCCGTGCGCAAGATCTGAATGAACGTCTGACCCAACAGGTAGGAAATGCCCGCTGGATGCGCGTAGTATATCGCCAGGTCGATCTGACTAAAGAAAAGAATACTCCTTTATATTATCCGATTCGTCCGATGAACGGACAGATGAACTTATTCACCTTGATCTTCCAACTACTCAGTGAGAATAAGTTAAAGGTGTATGAATATTTGGATGGTTATGAAGTATTCGATGATGAACACTTGGTAAACTTCAAGGAAATGCTGGACCGTTTCCATGTCTTTTATGAAGAAGTGGAACAGAAGAACGGAGGCGAACCATCATTAGTCATCAACGAAAGTGATATTCCTTCCGAACAGGTGAAATCATATTACGTAAAAGAAATGTGGTACTTCGACCAGAACAATTCTTTGTTCGATGTCAAGACACTGGCCATTTGCCCGTTGTTATCGTCCGACAATGATTTTGGTCAGACCACCAGTCCGATGTTCTGGTTGCCTTATGAAAATCTCCGTCCTTATTTGCATACGGCTTATATCATGACATCCAACCTCAACAATGCAATGACATTCACCATCGACGACTATTTCCGTCGCCGGATGTTCGATGGTGACATCATCAAGACACAAAACCTGATGAACCAGCCATTGCAGGCCTATTGTCCAACTCCTGATTCATTAAAGAAAGAACAGGATCGGATCGAAAAGCAGCTAGTTTCATTCGAAGATTCATTATGGATGAAGCCGGATACAACGTTGTTGAAAGAACTGGAATCTAGCCAAAAAGGGAAGAAAGCCAAGGCAAAAGAAACCAAAGTAAAAGAGACCAAGACGGAGAAAGTAAAAGCGCCGAAAGCATCAAAAGCTCCAAAATCTTCTGGTGCCGTTCGAAGTATTCGCCGCAGATAAGTATAAAAACAAGCCGATAAATATTTTACCGGGATGTCACCAACGTGGCATCCCGTTTTTTATATACCACAAATGAAATTCCACTCCATATCAATATTGATAAAACAAATATCAAAAAAGAAAGATGGCTTACAATAGAAGCGGTTATCTTTGAGACAAATTATGTATGTTCTCAATCAAAAACACCATGAAGAATCTACTTGGACAGGCCCTATTAGGCTTAGCTTTATCATTAGCAGGCATGAGTTGCTCATCCGATCCAGTTGAATCGGTATTTAAAGATCCGTCAGATCAGGTACAAACTTCCGTTTATTGGTATTGGATTTCAGGAAATATCTCGGAAGAAGGTGTAAAGAAAGACTTATATGCCATGAAAGAGGCCGGTATCAACCGGGCTTTTATCGGAAGTATGGGAGTGGATGGAATTGAAACGCCCTATAAAAAGGTGGCATTCGGAAGTGAAGAATGGTGGAAAATTCTGCATACAGCCTTAAAAACGGCCACAGAGTTGGATATAGAAATCGGAATCTTCAATTCACCCGGCTGGAGTCAGTCCGGTGGACCTTGGATTAAACCCGAACAAGCCATGCGGTATTTGACTTCAACCAGCTGTCAGGTAGATGGAGGGAAAAAGATTTCCATGACATTAGATAAGCCTTCCAAAGATTTTCAGGATGTTCGTGTGATTGCATTTCCTGCACCGGAGAAAGCAGATACCGTGTCATCAAGAAAAGTAGCATTTCCTAAAGACTCGAAAAGTCCATACGAAGTAATCCTCAAGACAAACCCAGGTTTTACTTTGCGGACCATTTCATTTTATCCTTCAGAAAAACCGATCAATACAACAGCCCGGTTATTTGCCGAACAGAACGGAAGCTATAAATTAATAGACGAATTTATCCTCGACCGCTTCAATGCTGCACTGAATGTAGGTTTTGATCCGTATGCTCCGGTTGTTATCTCCGTTCCAGCAGTTCAAGCCAGCCGTTTCAAAGTAGAAATAGAGGCATCAGCGGCTGGAGGCGAACTCAAAGACATTATCCTGTCGTCGGCTCCGCAAATCGAACGTTATCCGGAAAAGAGTCTGGCTAAGATGTTCCAAACACCGCTACCTTACTGGAAAGAGTATCAATGGCGTGAACAACCGGTTTTAGATGAGGCATCATGGGCGATTCATTCAGAACAGGTTCTTGATATCTCTTCCTGTCTGACAGGTGATCAGCTTACTTGGGAAGCTCCTGCCGGGAAATGGATCATTATGCGGACGGGTATGTGCCCAACCGGTGTAACCAATAGTCCGGCAGAGCCAATCGCAACAGGACTGGAAGTAGATAAGATGAGTCGTGAACATGTAGCGGCCCATTTCGAGGCTTATATGGGAGAAATCATTCGCCGCATTCCGGAAGCCGACCGGAAATGCTGGAAGGTTGTTGTACAGGACAGTTATGAGACAGGAGGTCAAAACTTCACAGACGACTTCATGGAGTCTTTCAAGTCTCGCTATGGTTATGATCCGTTACCCTTCCTGCCTGTATATAATGGATACGTAGTAGATAGCCAAGACCGCTCGGATCGTTTCCTTTGGGATGTACGCCGACTGGTTGCCGACCGTGTAGCCTATGATTACGTAGGTGGATTACGGGATATTTCCCATAAGTACGGATTGAGAACCTGGTTAGAGAATTATGGGCACTGGGGTTTCCCCGGAGAATTTCTCCAGTATGGAGGACAATCGGATGAAATAGGCGGTGAGTTCTGGAGTTTCGGTGATTTAGGGAATATCGAAAACCGGGCAGCGTCTTCTTGCGGTCACATCTATGGCAAACAACGCATCTCGGCTGAATCATTTACCAGCGGAGGCCGCCCATTCAACTGTTATCCGGCCATGATGAAACAACGCGGAGACCGTTTCTTCAGCGAAGGTATCAACAGTTCGCTATTGCATCTATGTATTTCCCAGCCTTCAGATGAACGTGCACCGGGAGTAAATGCCTGGTTCAGCAGTGAATTTAACCGACTGAACACCTGGTATCCGCACATGGATTTATTCACGTCCTACCTGAAACGTACCAACTTCATGCTACAACAAGGATTGAACATTGCCGACGTTGCCTATTTCATCGGAGAGGATGCTCCTAAAATGACAGGAATCACGCAGCCGGCTTTGCCGAAAGGATATCAGTTCGATTATATCAATGCTGAAGTCATTGAACGGGATTTGTATGTAAAAGACGGCTTACTGACTCTTCCTCATGGGACACAATACCGGATGCTTGTATTACCGGAATTAAAGACAATGCGACCCGAGTTATTGGAGAAAATAGCATCGTTACTCAACGAAGGCGCTGTCATTTTGGGGCCTGCACCGGAACGTTCTCCGAGTGGAAAAGATTATGAGAAAGCGGATCAGCAAGTAAAAGCCTTGGCTGATAGCTTGTGGAAAGGATTGGACGGAAAACAAACGCAGGCCGTACAACGAGGGAAAGGCTGGCTTCTGTATGGCATGTCCATGCAAGAAGCATTGAAGAAGATAGGTTGTGTACCCGACTGCCAATTACCAGAAGCTTCTCCTGTCTTATATGCGCACCGGCAGGCTGAAGGGAAAGACATTTATTTCCTGTCCAATCAAAGTGATCAGGAAATAGAAGTGACTCCCGAATTCCGTATACAAGGGAAACAGCCCGAATGGTGGGATGCTACCACAGGAAAGATCCGTCGGTTACCGGCTTTCGAGTTCACAGAAGACGGTACACAAGTCCCTTTACGGCTGGCTCCTTTCGAGAGTGCGTTTATTGTATTCCGACAGAAAGGCAAAGCTTCGGCAGCTGGTATCGAAGCGAACTGCCCACGCCCAGAAACATGGATGACTTTGGATAAGGATTGGAACGTTACATTCAAGGATTCGATACGAGGACCGAAACAAGTGCAATCATTCGATCAGTTAATCGATATCAGCACGCATCCGGATGAATCCATCCGTTATTATTCCGGAACCCTTGTTTACGACAAACAGATTACCATCGATCAGTTGCCGGCAGGAAACATTTACCTGAATCTGCAAGACATAGGAGTTACAGCCAAAGTAACCGTAAACGGTCAATATGCAGGTGGCGTCTGGACACCGCCTTATCGCCTGGACATATCAGAATGGTTACATCAAGGGGAGAATCAAATCTCGGTAGAAGTAACCACAACCTGGCAGAACCGCCTGATTGGAGACAGCCGCCTGCCGGAACAGGAACGGACCACGTGGACAGCCTGCAACGGATGGAGCGAGAAAGATCTTTTACAGAAATCAGGATTGATCGGACCTGTCACGCTGGAAGTTGTAAAAAGGGAATGATTCTAAATGGGATTGAAAGGGTTTATTTGTCAGAACGCCGGAACTTGTTTATTTTTGCATAAACAAGAGAAGAGAAAATATGTCCGAGAAAAATTCAATCTTCATTAAAGGTGCCAGAGTCAACAATCTGAAAAATATAGATGTTGAAATACCTCGCAATAAACTGGTAGTGATAACGGGACTGTCGGGTAGCGGCAAATCATCGTTAGCTTTCGATACGTTGTATGCCGAAGGACAACGGCGATATGTAGAAAGTCTTTCAGCCTATGCCCGTCAGTTTTTGGGACGCATGAGCAAACCGGAATGTGATTACATCAAAGGAATCCCGCCAGCTATTGCTATCGAGCAGAAAGTCAATACGCGGAATCCGCGTTCGACGGTAGGTACCTCGACTGAGATTTATGAGTATCTGCGCTTGCTTTATGCCCGTATCGGAAAGACTATCTCTCCAATTTCAGGGGAAGAAGTAAAGAAGCATCAGGTCAGCGATATTGTCCGGACAGTATTGGAATACCCGGACGGGACGCGCTTCGCCGTCTTCGCTCCGGTCATTCTTCCTGAAGGTCGCTCGATGAAGGAACAACTGGAGATCTTGCAGAAGGAAGGTTATACCCGCTTGTTTATCCATGATAAAGCTTATCGGATTGCAGAAGCCTTGGCTGACCCGAAGTTATTGGAGGAACCGATTGAACTGTTGATCGACCGACTGGCTGTTTCACAAGAGAAATCCTTACGAAGCCGACTGGCTGATTCGGCAGAGACCGCCTTCTTCGAAGGACATGGCGTTTGTCGGATCCGTATCTATTTACAGGATCAAGTCCTCTTGAAAGAGTTTTCCAAGAAATTCGAGGCAGACGGCATGACCTTTATCGAACCGACTGACATGATGTTCAGCTTCAACAACCCGCTGGGTGCTTGTCCGGTGTGTGAAGGCTTCGGGAAAGTGCTGGGAATCGACGAGAACCTGGTCGTACCGGATAAAAGCCTTTCTGTTTACGAAGGCGCCGTGGTCTGTTGGAAGGGCGAAGTGATGGGCGAATGGCTGAAAGACTTCATCGTCAGCAGTGCCCGCTATGATTTCCCGATTCATCGTCCTTATTACGAACTGACCGAGAAAGAAAAAGATCTGTTGTGGCACGGAGCCAAAGGTGTACACGGCATCGACGATTTCTTCAAATATGTAGAAGAGAATCTATATAAAATCCAATATCGGGTTATGTTGGCCCGTTATCGGGGAAAAACCGTATGTCCGGCTTGTAAAGGAGGACGTTTGAAGCCGGAAGCATTGTATGTGAAAATAGGAGGGAAGAACATTGCCGAAGTCGTGGCCATGCCAATCACAGAAGCCAAAGCTTTCTTCGACCATTTACATCTGGATGAGAACGATGCCGCCATTGCCAGTCGCTTGCTGACTGAAATCAAAAACCGTCTTCAATTCCTGTTGGACGTTGGTTTGGGTTATCTGACGCTCGACCGCCTTTCTTCTTCCTTATCAGGTGGAGAAAGCCAGCGTATCAACCTCGCCACTTCTTTAGGAAGTAGTCTGGTGGGTTCATTATATATTCTGGACGAACCAAGTATAGGTCTGCATTCCCGCGATACCGACTTGTTGATTCATGTTTTGCGCCAGTTACAACAACTGGGGAATACGGTTGTTGTCGTTGAACACGACGAAGAAATCATCCGGGCTGCCGATTATATTATCGACATTGGTCCGAAAGCCGGACGCTTGGGTGGTGAAGTTGTCTATCAAGGCGATGTTGCCCATCTGCAAAACCAGAGTAACAGTTATACGGTCAGATACCTGACAGGAGAAGACAAGATCGAACTTCCACTTTATCGTCGTCCGTGGAACAGTTACATCGAAGTGAAAGGTGCCCGCAAGAATAATCTGAAAGGAATTGATATCAAATTCCCGTTAAACATATTAACGGTTGTAACCGGAGTCAGTGGTTCCGGTAAAAGCTCATTGGTACGCGATATCTTTTATGAAGGTGTCAAACAGCATCTGGATGATGCCCGTCTGACAATCGACTGTTCGGCTTTGACAGGAGATCTGAACCGGATCAAGGATATCGAATATGTCGATCAGAATACAATCGGGAAAAGTTCCCGTTCAAATCCAGTGACGTACGTCGGAGCCTACGATGAAATCCGGAAACTCTTCGGTGCACAGCCTTTAGCCAAACAACTGGATTATTCTGCTGCCTATTTCTCATTCAATAAGGAAGGCGGACGCTGTGAAGAATGTAAAGGCGAAGGTCGCATCACGGTAGAGATGCAATTCATGGCAGATGTCACGTTGGAATGTGAAGCTTGTCACGGCAAGCGTTTCAAGTCGTCCGTTCTTGAAGTAGAATACCAGGGGAAGAACATCTACGATGTATTGGAGATGACTGTCAACCAGGCCATCGAGTTCTTCTCGCAAAATCCGGGAACACAAGAAAAGAAGATCATCAAAAAGTTAGTACCGCTACAGGAAGTCGGCTTAGGTTATATCAAATTAGGACAAACTTCCTCATCGCTGTCTGGAGGAGAAAACCAGCGCGTCAAACTGGCCTTCTATTTAGGACAGGAAAAGCAGCAGCCAACGCTCTTCGTCTTCGATGAACCGACAACGGGGCTGCATTTCCATGATATCAAGACCTTATTAAAAGCTTTCAATGCTTTGATAGAACGAGGTCATACGGTAGTCATCATCGAGCATAATATGGACGTCATCAAATGTGCGGACTATGTCATCGATTTAGGACCCGAAGGCGGAAAGAACGGCGGTAACCTGGTTTGTGTCGGAACACCGGAAGAGATAGCGGCCTGCCCATCTTCCTACACCGGACATTACCTAAAGGAAAAATTAGCTGATTAACGGCTATTTCCTAAACTTAATGTTCCGCCGGATTGTTAGTTTATTAGTACTTGACCTATAAGTTATGAATACGAGAATCAGAAACTTATACAATCAGGAACAAGAAACTGATAAACTAACAAACTTAAAACGAAAAGATATGATGCATCAGATGCCCAAGCTTCCCTACGAGATGGAAGCACTCGCTCCGTTGATGAGCAAAGAAACGTTCGACTTTCATTATGGAAAGCACCTTCAGACGTATGTAAACAACCTGAATAAACTGATTGTAGGAACGCCCTATGAAAACCTGGAACTGGAGCAGATTGTCTGCCAGGCAGACGGCGGAATCTACAACAATGCGGCTCAAACCTGGAACCACACCTTCTTCTTCCAGTTATTAACTCCAGAACAACCTTCCTTACCGGATGATCTGGCCGGATTATTGACACGCGATTTCGGCTCGGTTGATCAATTCAAGGAAGATTTCACAAAAGCTGCTTTAGGACTTTTCGGGTCAGGTTGGGTATGGCTTGTGCTCGGAAAAGACGGGAAACTGTCTCTGTTGCCTACACCCAATGCAGGCAATCCGTTAAAAGACGGACTGAAACCTTTATTGGTTATTGACGTATGGGAACATGCCTATTACATTGACTACCGGAATAACCGGGGCGCCTTCATCGAGGCTTTCTGGAAACTAATCAATTGGGAGAAAGTGGCTGATCTCTTAGGATAATTGCATTTTAATACCCATAAACAAAAGAAAGCTTTAGCATATTCGTCGAAAATCGCAACTTTTCATATTTTTGACAGATGTGCTAAAGCTTTTCCATATATATGCTAAAGCTTTTTGACAAATATGGAAAAGATTTTCGACAGTTGTCAAACAATGAATTGATAACGGAATTTTGTCCACTGAATAGCACCTATCCATGCTGTCCCGCCTCAAAAAAAATGAAAAAACTAGTCAGTCTGTTTAGGATTTAGGTAATTTCGCCTGTCTATATAATAGACAATGGAGAAATATGGAACAAAAGGAAAATATCCGCATAGAAGAACTGCTTCCTCGGTATTGCGACGGGAACGTGACGATGGAAGAAAGACATTGGGTAGAACAATGGATGGCCGAATCAGAAGAACATCAGAAAATTGTTCGCCAAATGTATTTAATCAACCTGTCGGCTGATACACTTTCGGTGATGAACCGTGTACAACCGGAAAAAGCCTTACAGAAAGTGAATCGCCGCATCCGACTGTCTGAGGCCAAACTATGGTTGCATCGGCTTGAACAGGCGGCAGCTATCTTATTCCTTCCATTACTCGGTTTATACTGGTTCTTTCCACGCACAGCAGAGAAAGAAGTCCGTTGGCTGACCGTGCAGACCAATCCCGGCATGACTACCCAACTGACCTTACCAGACGGTTCTCATGTCTCCTTGAATTCCGAATCATCCATAACGTATCCGGAAGTATTCACCGACCAGACACGTAACGTGAAGCTTTCCGGTGAAGCCTATTTTGAAGTTACCAAGAATCCGGAACAACGTTTTATCGTATCGACTCCACATCAGGCAGCCATAGAAGTATTGGGTACCTCCTTCAATGTAGAAGCTTTTGCCCAGGATTCTACCATTGCCACCACCTTGGTGGAAGGAGCCGTCCGTTTCAAATATGAAGGAAAGGAAGTCTCCATTCACCCCGGAGAAAAGATTGTATATAATCGCCTCAGGAACCAATATGAGACCTTCAAGACCAACGGAATCTCGGAATCTTCCTGGAAAGATGGCAAACTGATTTTCCGCAATACGCCATTCAACGAGGCTCTTCGCATGCTGGAGAAACGCTATTACGTGCAATTCAAGGTATCCAATCCCAAATACCAACAGGATGCGTTTACCGGTACATTCACCAACCAGCGTTTAGACCGTATTTTGGAAATTTTCCAGATTTCGTCTCATATCAAATGGCGTTACATCGCTTCTCAGGATAAATTAGAGAAGAAGCAAACCATTGAAATTTACTAAAATAACCGTATCCGAAAAAAAATTATATAAAAAAGTCGTCTTTTCGTTTAGGAATCTCTTTCTCCCACCTGTCTTATAGGAAAACGAGATTAAAAAACAGAATAGAAATCTTAAATAAACGTATCATGGAAAGGAAACCTACTTAAAAAACACACGGGGCAATAATTGGCGTTATTCCCCCGCATGAAATGAATTCGTTAACCGGTTTGTTTGGCGACAAACCTAACTATCATTTTTTTACTCAAAAACACAACAAATTTATGCAAAAAAATTGTATAACGCCCTTATTATGGGCTGAAAAGTCACCGCACGCGACTTTTAAGAAAACACCGATCATTATGAAATCCTTATTTTTCGCTTGCCTGATCGGATCAGCAGGATTGGTACAGGCAACCAACACGTATGCACAAACAACGACAGTCAGTCTGCATGTAGAAAATCAGACGGTTGGCGATGTGCTTCAACAGATAGAAAGCAAGACAGAGTTCTCGTTTTTCTACAATAACCGCCATGTGGATCTAAACCGCCGGGTATCGGTTTCTATGAATGAAACGAATATCTTCAAGATTCTGGATGCCGTTTTTGACGGTACGGATGTTGTTTACCAAGTGGTAGATAATCGTATTGTCCTGTCGAAGAGAAATGAAACTTTACCCCTTGTTCAACAATCCGGGAAGAAAATCACCGGTACAGTATTGGATGCCACCGGTATGCCGGTAATCGGTGCCAACGTGATGGTAAAAGGGACTACTAATGGAACTATTACCGATATGGACGGTAAATTCTCATTGGAGGTTGATAAAGATGCGACATTAATTTTCTCTTACATTGGTTTTGCCGATCAGGAAATCAAAGTAGGTAATCAAACAAGATTATCTATTACCTTGAAAGAAGATGCTGAAGCTTTGGATGAAGTAGTTGTTGTGGGCTTTGGTACACAGAAAAAAGTGAATTTAACAGGGGCAGTATCTACTGTTTCTTCGGAAGTTTTTGAGGATCGTCCAGTTCAAAATGTGGCAATGATGTTACAAGGTGAAATGCCCGGATTGAATATTACCAAAACAGATGGAACAATGGATGCAGCGCCTAAAATCAATATTCGTGGAACCACGACAATTGGTGAAGGTTCTAGTGGTGATCCTTTAATTTTGATTGATGGAATGGAAGGGGATATGAATATGCTGAATCCTCAAGATATTGAAAATGTTTCGGTATTAAAAGATGCTGCTGCCTCTTCTATTTATGGATCGAGAGCACCTTTTGGAGTTATTTTAATTACAACTAAAAAGGGAAAAGAAGGTAAGTTTACTGTAAACTATAATAATTCATTCCGTTGGAATACACCTGTTAAACGTCCTCATACAGTAGATTCATATCGTTTCGCTACTTATTTTAACGACGCAGCAATCAATGCCAAAGCGACAGGTAAATTTACTCCTGAACGTATGCAACGAATTAAAGATTATATGGATGGTAAAATTACAACAGTAAATATACCTGATCCAAATAATCCTGCAGTTTGGGCAGACGGATATGATTATGCGAATGCGAATGTAGACTGGTGGGATGTTATCTTTAACCAATGGACCTTTTCGCAAGAGCACACAGCCAGTATTACTGGTGGAACTGAAAAACTGCAAGCCTATGCTTCTGTCAACTTCTTGGATGGCGGAGGTATGATGAAACTTGCTGAAGATACATATCGACGTTATGCAACCAACCTCCGTTTATCGGCACAATTGTCGAAAATAGTAAGTGTGAATTATGGGGTTCGCTATTCTCGTTCTGATTATGATCGTCCTGCTCGAATGGGAAATATTGGTGCATTAGGTTATCAAACATGGCCTGTTCTGCCTGTATATGATGATAATGGATATTTCTTTAGTTCCCCATCGCCGGCTTTAGGTATTGCAGAAGGTGGTCGTGATAAGACGAACAAGAATATTATGACTCAACAATTAGGTTTAGTTATCACGCCTTTTAATGGTTTGGTTATTAATGGAGATGTCAATTATTCGTTTACTAGCGACAGGAATCACTGGGATACTCAAAAAACATACAATCACAATGTAGCCGGAGAACCAATACAAAATGCCGATAATACGGAAGTATATGAATATTCAAATACATACAGTTATATAAATCCCAACTTGTATGCGACTTATTCTCATGCTTTCGAAAGTGGGCATGACCTGAAAGTGATGTTGGGTTTCCAATCAGAACAATATTGGAATAATGCATTCTCTGCTATGAGAAATGGAATCATGGTTCCTGGAATGGATGTGATTGATATTACTAATGGAACCGATGGTAGTGGAAAAATAACACCTCCAAGTGTTGGTGGAAGCCGAAATGAATGGGCTGTTTTTGGCTTTTTTGGTCGTTTAAATTACAGCTGGAAAGATCGTTACTTGGCTGAAGTAAATTTACGTTATGATGGAACATCTCGCTTCCGGAAAGATCAACGTTGGAAATGGTTCCCTTCTTTCTCTGCCGGATGGAATATCGCTCGTGAACAATTCTGGGAGGATTGGACAGATTACGTGGGAACTTTAAAAATACGTGGTTCATATGGATCTTTGGGAAACCAAAACACAAGCTCTTGGTATCCGACATATTTGACTATGCCTGTGGGTACAGCTAATGGTGGATGGTTAATAAATGGGGTTAAACCTAATACTGCAAATGCTCCTGGAATCATAAGTTCTACAATGACTTGGGAAACAATCCAGTCTTTAGATTTTGGTGTAGATATTTCAGCTCTAAAAAATCGATTGAATGTTAGTTTCGGCTGGTATAAGCGTATGACTAAAGACATGATCGGTCCGGCACCGGAATTACCGGGAATTTTGGGTACAGGAGTTCCAAAAACAAATAATACAGATTTGGAAACTTTAGGTACCGAATTGACTATTGGATGGAAAGATCAGTTAAAAAATGGTTTCTCTTATCAGGTTGCATTTAATTTATCTGACGACCGAACAAATATCACTAACTATCCGAATGAAACTTATGATTTAGGTCAAGCTTATTACACAGGTAAGCGTTTAGGTGAAATTTGGGGATATGAGACTATTGGTATAGCAAAGACTCAAGAAGAGATGGACCGTCATTTAGCTAGTTTACCAAATGGTGGACAAAATCCGTTAGGTAGTCAATGGGAAGCTGGAGATATTATGTATAAAGATTTGAACGGAGATGGTGTCATTAATGATGGAGCGAATACACTTAATGATCATGGAGATTTGAAAGTTATTGGTAATAATTCACCTCGTTTTCGTTTCGGTTTGAATTTGGCAGCCCAATGGAAAGGCGTCGATATCAGCGCATTTTTCCAAGGTGTAATGAAACGTGATTATTGGGAAGGTAGTTATAACTTCTGGGGATATGGTGACTGGATTTGGCGATCGGTTGCTTTCGAAGAACACATGGATTACTTCAGGAATGATCCGGATCATATCATGGGTGAAAACTTAAACGCTTATTATCCTCGTCCTGTAGATGGTACAAACAAGAATCATCAAATCCAGACTCGGTATTTGCAAAATGCCGCTTATATGAGGTTGAAGAACTTGTCTATAGGCTATACTTTACCTTCTAATGTTATGTCTAAAGCGGGTATATCTAAATTTAGAGTATTTCTTTCGGCTGAAAATTTATGGACCATCACAGGTTTAAGTGATATTTTCGATCCAGAACAATTAGGTGGTGGCACAGGTAGTATCGGTTACCCATTATCAAAAACTGTTTCTGCAGGTATCAATGTAAACTTTTAAATGTAGTATATCATGATTTTAATAAATAGATTTATCAAATTGAGTTTTGTTGTAAGTGTTATTACACTGACAGCATGTAATGATAAGTTGGATATCGTTCCACCATCAAATGTTACTCCAGAGGATTATTTATGGGAAGAATCTCAATTGGAAGCATATACGGTTAATCGTTATGGAGCAATACCTATTCAAGATGCGGCATCAGGACCATTTGCGAGTGATAATGCAACAGATATACAAGCGGGAATGGGTGTTCCCAATAAATATACTAAAGGTGAGTGGAAAGTTCCTGCAACTGGAGGAGATTGGGATTGGGGTGAACTGTATAATATCAATTATTTTTTGAATTTAGTTGTACCTCGTCATGCAAATGGTGAAATTTCTGGGAATCAGGAAATGATCAATCATTATATAGGAGAAATGTATTTTTTCAGAGCTTTACAACACTATAATAAATTAGTTGCGATAGGTGATGCTCCAATAGTTAAAACTACATATCCTGACGATAAAGAAATATTGATAGAAGCAAGTAAGCGTATGCCCCGTACCGAAGTTGCACGTTTTATCATTTCTGATTTGGATTCAGCGATCATGCTTATGAAACCACAATCTCCAGATGGAAAACGCAACCGTTTATATAAGTCTGTGGCCCAATTATTCAAGTCACGAGTGGCTTTGTATGAAGGTACATGGTTGAAGTATTTTAAAGGAACAGCCTTTGTCCCGAATGGTCCGGGATGGCCAGGAGCAGAAAAGGAATATAATAAAGGTTACCAGTTCCAAGCTGGAAGTATTGATGAGGAAATCAATTGGTTTTTAGATCAAGCCATAGAAGCTGCAGATCAGGTGGCTTCTCAGTTTACCCTAACTCAAAATACGGGAATTTTACCCCAAGGGCCAGGAGAATCCAACCCGTTTGTCGAAATGTATGGGGCAATAGATATGTCTGTTTATGATGAAGTTTTGTTATGGAAAGCTTTTGATAAAGGTCTCGGAGTGACAAACAATGTTCCAGTTAATGCAAGTACCTCAAATTTAGGTATTGGAGTAACTAAAGGAATGGTAGATACGTATCTGATGGCAAATGGTTTACCTTATTATGCAGCAGGCAGTGGTTATCATGGTGATGAATCTATCGGCGATGTACGAGCTGATAGGGATGGTCGTGCCTTTTTGTTCTTAAAAGAGCCGGGGCAAATCAACATGTGGATCAATACGAATATGGGGACACATGGGGCTATAGTAGAACCTTTCCTTCCTAATATTACCAGTGGTTCTGAACAGTTCCGTTATAATACTGGTTATACGAGTCGTAAAGGAGTAAATCCAGACAAAGCTTTGTGTGATAACTGGGGCGGTTATAATGGTATGATAGCTTATCGTGCCGTAGAAGCCTATTTGAATTATGTAGAGGCTTATTACGAACGTTATCATTCATTAAATGATAAAGCCTTGAATTATTGGAAAGCCGTGCGTACTCGTGCCGGAGTATCTGATGATATTCAAAAAACCATTGATGCGACAGATATGAATAAAGAAGCACAAGCAAACTGGGGAGCTTATTCCGCTGGAAAGTTAGTTGATAAAACCCTGTATAATATCCGTCGTGAACGTTGTTGTGAATTTATGGGTGAAGGGTATCGTATGAATGATTTGCGTCGTTGGCGTTCTTTGGATCAACTCATCACAACTCCGTATCAGATTGAAGGTATGAAGATTTGGGGAGAATATTACCCTGCTAAATATGCGGAAGCAGCTAAAACGGATAAGACTTATGAGTTAATTTATGGAATAGATAATCCAGAAGCGAATGTTTCTTCACCAGAATTAAGCAAGTACATCCGGCCTTATCAAATTGCACGTACATTAGCTTATGATGGATTTACTTGGAAAATGGCTCATTATTTGAATCCGATTGCTATTAAACATTTTCAGTTGACATCGGAAGCCGGTGGTGATTATGCCGATTCTCCAATTTATCAGAATCCTGGTTGGCCGCTGCGGGCTAGTGAACCAGCTGAAGAATAATTTTTACCAATGCCATGTTTTCTTTCTGCTCCCTTAAGGGAGGGAAAGGAGCATGGCTTTGTTTTTTAGATAACTTTAATACTAGAAGTTTCTGAAAAATGATCACATGAATAGACTATTCTTTTATCTTACATGTCTTTCTGGAGTGACTGTAGCTTGTCAACCTGGAAAGAAACCCCAAGTGGAGCCTTTCTCCCAGGAAGAGGTATCCGAAATGGAACAGGTCTCTGTTCCAGACAGTTTACTAACGGACGAACAGAAATTACTACGAGATAAATTCAGGGAAGTGATCTTGGATCATCTGAAAATCGAAAACAACCAGCTAGTTTACGACTTGACAAGGGAAGAGTTTCTGAAGTCTGGTGTACCTGTGAAATATTACGATCAGTTCTTGTTGGATGTGGAGACGTTGAACCAAGCTGTGCAACAAGATTCGACGCTCGACTTGGAACAAATTTGGAAAGATTCTCATTTGGAAGATTTATTTCCTTGAAATGAAGTGTAACCTTTTAAATTAAATTGCTTATGCCAAACAAATGGTATTATGATTTGCGTGAGAATACAATCACGAAAGATGTATTGGAAGATTATGTTGCTGTTCCTCGGCGTTTGGTTAGTGTGAATCCACGAGAAATAGCCGATCGGGTAGTAAAGCGAGGTTCGGAATATCGTACTGAGACGGTTGAAAATATCATCCGGATTTATGAAGAAGAATTGATGGAAGCGATCTGCCAGGGTAATTCGTATGTATCGGATATGATGCGCATTCAACCCTCCATTACCGGAGTTTTTGGAGCAAAAGGTACATTAGATCCTACTAAAAATCAAGCTCAGGTCAATATTACGCCAAGTCCACAGTTTTCTGCACGGATAAGTAAAGTGGAGTTGGAATATTCTGGTCGTCGTTTGGTACAGGGTGGAGCTGAAATTTCTGAAGTATATGATGTAGCTACTGGAAAAACTGATGGAACGGTAACACCGGGTAATAATGTAAAGATTTTGGGTAAAAAGATTAAATGTATTAATGAGGATGGTACCGGTATTGGTAAGGTCTCGATTATCAATGAGTCGGGAAGTGCTGAAGAAATCCCATCATTGGCTATTAATGATCCTTCAACTCTTATGTTTATTTTTCCAACAGGATTGCTTGCCGGTAATTATACTTTGGAAATTGAGACGTATTTTACAACAGGTACGAATCGGCTAAAAGAACCGCGAACAATTGTGTGCCCGATCGTATTGAAGGTTACAGGATAGTTTTCATTAACAATACCCGTTGGTTGTATCTTTTTCTAACGGGTATTGCTGTATGGCGTATATTTGTTTGTTATTTTCGTAACAAGTGGCTTGTTAGCTTTGTAATAAATGAATTGTTAGCTTCGTAACAAGTCATTTGTTACGAAGCTAACAACTTACTTGTTCCATCATAAAAATATATTTTAGAATAATATTGAAAATATCGGATAGGGATTCATAACGTTTATTTTCAATGATATGGCTCTCTGTTTTATGATAAACTTTATTGAAAGATGAAGAAAGTAACCCAATTATTAGGAAGTTTAGCGGCCTTGCTCTTATGTCTCGCTTGTGGAGACAATAGGATAGAGAAAGGTCCCATTAAACGGTCGGGGCAGGCCGATGTGGTTTCGCTTGACGATGACTGGCGTTTCA
>OMFJ01000103.1_pt1 | contig 44455 bp, 37 predicted proteins | sample 1674351 | NCBI WGS metagenome assembly OMFJ01 (sample SAMEA103958164, study PRJEB25191) | human gut metagenome | biome: human-associated habitat [ENVO:00009003]; feature: intestine environment [ENVO:2100002]; material: feces | place: Germany | collected 2013/2015
CGGGACACAGTCATTTCCGCGATATCAGGGAGAGCACAAACATCCACGAGATTGACGGTGTGATTATTTACAGATTTTCGAGCGGCCTGTTTTTTGCAAATGCAAAGGTACTTGTGCGTGATATTGAGGACCACCTAAAGCATGATACAAAAGCTGTCATAATCGATGCCGGAGCTATCGGAAGTATTGATATCACAGGAGCTGACAGCATAGAGTCACTTTACCGCTCACTGAAACAAAAAGGTGTAAAGCTATACATAACAGAGCACATTGCAGAGCTCAACGAGCAACTCAGGAAGCTGGGCTTAGGTTATTTAATTGAGCAGGGCTGTGTCAGAAGGACAATACATATTGCGCTAAAGGATATGGGAATAAACAGACCTTATCCGCTTGAGGGTGGCGTAGATAACGAGGAGCGCAGTGCCTCAAGAAAGCGTGCTGACAACAGAGTGCAGGAGTTTGTCTGGGCGTTTGGCGCCGAGAGTGAGGAGCAGATTGAAAAGCAGATAAAGCTTCAGATAGAACAGCTCAAAAAGACAAAGGATATAGAGGAAATCATGCATGGCCGCTGGGCGCATATGGATGAGTTTGACCAGGATGAGTGGCTGGAGCATCTGGAGGAGCATCTGAAAGAAATCGTCAACATATCAGGAAAGGATGTGCACACGCTTGCGGCAGATATCGAGATGCACCGTCGCGAGGTGCATGAGCGTATAGCAAGAGAGCATCCGGAGCTTGCAGAGCGGTTTGCACAGAGGAGACACCTGCTTGATAAGCATCTGAAGGAGAGAAGGCCTGAGGTCTACAGGATTATCGTGCAGCTAAGGGAGGACAACAAGCATAAATGAACATAAACCAGACACTCAAACAATACTTTGGCTACGACAGTCTTAGAACAGGGCAAGAGGAGCTCATAAACGGCATACTTGCCGGGCACGATGTGCTCGGTATCATGCCGACAGGCGCAGGAAAATCGCTGTGCTACCAGCTTCCGGCGCTTATGCTTAAAGGAATTACGCTTGTCATTTCGCCACTTATCTCGCTTATGTCAGACCAGGTCAAGGCTTTAAACCAGGCAGGAGTGCATGCCGCCTATATCAACAGCTCACTGACCGAAAACCAGATAAGGATGGCACTTTCATATGCCTCACAGGGACGCTACAAGATAATCTATGTCGCTCCGGAGCGCCTCAACACGCAGCGTTTTCTGGATTTTGCCTGCAACGCGGACATATCAATGCTGACAGTTGATGAGGCACACTGTATATCGCAGTGGGGACAGGATTTCAGACCGAGCTATCTGGAAATTGCCGGATTTTTAACGAGACTTCCAAGACGACCGATAGTCAGTGCGTTTACAGCGACCGCCACGGAGCGCGTGAAAAATGATATAGTGGCTTCGCTTGGACTTAACAATCCGGTTACTATGGTGACAGGGTTTGACAGACCTAACCTGTTTTTCAGGGTTGTTACAAGAAAGGGAGGCAGCCAGAAGGACAACAGCATCATCAACTATGTGAAAAAGCATGAGGACGAAAGTGGAATAATATACTGCGCAACGAAAAAGAATGTGGATAAGCTGTATACTCTTTTAAATGAGCAGGGCATTTCGGCGGGCCGTTACCACGCAGGGCTTTCAAATGATGAACGTAAGCAGAATCAGGAGGATTTTACATACGACAGAATCCGTGTGATGGTTGCCACAAACGCATTTGGAATGGGAATCGACAAGTCAAATGTGAGATATGTGCTGCATTACAACATGCCACAGAGCCTCGAGTATTACTATCAGGAGGCAGGAAGAGCGGGACGAGACGGTGAGGAAGCGGAATGTGTGCTGTTTTTCTCAAAGCAGGATATCATGATCAACAAGTTCCTTCTGCAGAATAAGGCTTCAGCTGGCGATGTGGCATCCGACATGCAAAAGACAGCCAATGACCAAAGAAAGCTGCAGCAGATGATAAATTACTGTGAGACGGACAAATGCCTGAGGGAGTTTATACTTTCATATTTCGGAGACACAACCCCCTGCATCTGCAACAAATGCAGCAACTGTGTGGTTGTGGAGGATGAAGAGGAGGAGACATACGTTGAAACCGGCAAAAAGCGCAAAAAGGCAGCACAGCTTGCAGGGCTTAACGAGCTTGGTGCTGCGCTGTTTGAAAAGCTGCGCAGCGTGCGTACAGAGCTTGCTGCAGAAAAGTCGGTGCCACCGTATATCATCTGCTCCGACAAGACCTTAAAGGATATGTGCGCGAAGCTGCCGCGGGATAAGGAACAGCTTGCCGATGTGTACGGCATGGGTGAGCAGAAGATACAAAATTATGGTGAAGCGTTTGTGACGGCGGTAAATTCATTGGTTGCAGATAACCCAAATCCATCAGGCAGCACGACCGGTGAAAGACCACAGACTGTTTTAAGCGATGAGGAGGCTGCTGAAACCGGCAGCACTAGAAAAAAGAAACTTCCGTTTTATATCGAGCCGCAGAGGCTTGATGAGGTAGAGCTCACCGACAAATGCAGGCTTACAGAGCTTACAAACAAAATAAATGAGCTGTGTCCTGCGGATAAGGAGCACAAAAAGCTTGCAGCCTCGTTTATAAACGAGCTTCTTATTGCAGAGGGATATCTGGAGGAAGTTACAGAAGGAGAGAACAAGATAAAGCGTGTCACCGAAAAGGGACGAAGCGTAGGAATAGATGAGGAAGAGCGCAAGGCAAAATTTGGTGGAAGCTATTACGCTATCACCCACTCGAAGCAGAGCCAGCAGGTGATAATAGAAATGCTGAAAAAACACTATAGCGGAATTAAACCACAGGAGTAAATGGACTTTAGATAAACTGGATATATAAATTTATATAAAATTGGATATATACTTGATGCCACATAAGAGTATTATATAGTTTAATTGTAATATTTAGGAGGCATTTTATGAGAAACGAAAAAGTTCAAAAACTCACACTTACAGCACTTATGGCAGCTTTATCATATGTCATATTCACATTTTTACAGATTAAGGTCACATTACCGGGTGGCAGCGCCACATCATTTCACCTTGGCAACGCAGTCGTAGTACTTGCAGCTTTGCTCTTAGGCGGAGTATACGGAGGAATCGGTGGAGCAATCGGAATGACAATCGGTGATTTACTTGACCCGATATACATCACCGGAGCACCAAAGACATTTTTTCTCAAGCTTATGATTGGTATTATCACCGGTCTTGTAGCACACAAGCTTGGAAAGATTACATATTCAACAGACAAGAAGCATGTATTTAAATGGACAGTCCTTGCAGCATGTGCAGGAATGCTCTTCAATTTTATTTTTGATCCAATTATAAGCTATTTCTACGATATGCTTATCCTCGGAAAGCCGATGGCACAGCTCAAAATCGCATGGAGCGTGACCACAACAGGAGTCAATGCAGTGATATCGGTGATTGCTGCAACAATCGTGTATGTGGCACTGAGACCGGTGCTCATCAAGGCAAATCTGTTTTTCAAGATTGGCAAAGAAAAATAATAGTTACATAATATTTAGCATTAAAACCTGATTATGATGAGACGAGATGAAAATACAAATATATTCGACAGAGTAGCTGAAATAAGTTTATACCATCGGTTTCTTCGTTACAAGCTGACGTGTGAATACTAATGGACAAAATATAATCAATATATAATACTGCAGTTGACATAGCTTGTTAATTGTCATATTATAATTATAGAGAGGTCTCCATTAACCTTATGGTCTTGAATCGTAGAAGAGATGAACATTAAAGAAGGTCTCCATTAACCTTCGGTAATCAATCCGTAAAGAGATGAACATTAACGAGTGGGAAGCTTAGGCTTCCCACATTTTTAATCTAAAATATAAAGGAGCAGTATTATGTTTATACTAGAGGGAAAGTTGACATTTATCAACATTGAACAAAGTTACCTCAAAAAGCTGCATGATGCATGCTCAGAGGTGTATTACAAGCCAAGCGGTTATGAGAATAAACCATACATAGGGATTTTGATAAACAAAAATGACAGAAAATATGTAATTCCATTATCCTCAGCGAAAGAGAAGCATAAGACATGGAAAAATGTCGATAAAGAATGCTATTTGGTTTATGAAATGGCAAAGAAGTCCAGTATGGCGCAAGGAGATATTTGGGTGGCAGCAGAAGAGGATGATGTAAAGCATATTCTTTCTGTTATGGATATTAAGAAAATGATTCCGATTGTGGATGGTGTTTACAGTAGGGTAAATATTAATCCAGATGACACAGATACCGATGATGTCAAGAAATATAAGGATTTGCTAAATAAAGAATATTCTTTTTGCTTGAAGGTAATTGATGAAGTTATCGGAAGGGCTAACAAGTTGTACGACAAACAGATGGCAACCGGAAAGGTGGTTAAGTTCTGTTGTGATTTTAAGGCATTAGAAGAAGTGGCAGATAAATAGTGGCGGATGGCTCGCATGAGCCATCCGTTTACAACTATATAGAGGGAGGTATTTAGTGTCGTGCAGTTGTCATATTTTATGATTTAACTGCCGCAACAAAATCATGTATCTTTTCCGGATTCTTCCCCGCTTTGTCATCATTTTCCACACCTGATGATACATCGACTCCGTCAGGATGCACGGCTTCAATTGCCATGCGCACATTGTCTGGATTTAAGCCACCTGCGAGCAGCAGCAGCTTTTCATCGCGGGGGATATTGTCAACCAGCTTCCAGTCAAAGGTTTTTCCACTGCCGGGTTCGATGGCATCAAACACATAGCCTGCGATGCGTGAATCGTTGTGATACTTTTCATAGCTGTCCATATCAGAGACATTGAAGGCTTTAAGAATCGGGATAGCTTTTGCTGCCTCCGCCTCTGTCTCCGGAATTTCCCCATGTATCTGGACATAGTCAAAGCCTGCAGCCTCAATCTGCCTTATCTGCTCTATGGATGGCGAAACGACAACCGCAACCCTTTTGATGGAAGCATCAAGGGCTGCCATAATATCCTTTGCCTGTTCGATGGATATATTCCTCTTACTCTTTGGAAAAAATAACACCATACCCGCAAAATCAACGTGATTTTCGTTGAGATACCGTGCTTCAGCAGGTGAAGTCAGACCGCAGATTTTTATTTTGGTGCTGGAATTTGTATCTAAATTTATTTTTGTATTTATATCTTTATTATTATCAGGCCTTTCATCGATGACAATGATAAATTCTGCCAACCTCTTTATCGAGGCAGAAAGTTTTGCAAAGAAAGGCGGTTGGGTAGTTGACCAACAGTTCATGGATCTAATGGGTTCTTCTTATCTGATGGCACATGGAATGGGTGAACCAGTAGAAGACGCACAAACAGAAGTGACCTTCCCGGAAAAAGGGACGTATTATGTATATGTACGGACATATAACTGGACTTCGCCTTGGAAAGATGGAGAAGGACCGGGAAAATTCAGCTTGTATGTCGGTAACAAGAAGCTGGCTTCACCTCTGGGATGCGAAGGAAATACATGGATGTGGCAAGCAGCAGGGAAAGTGACGATCAAGGATGTGAATACGGAACTGCGTTTGCATGACCTGACAGGCTTCAACGGGCGGTGTGATGCCATTTACTTCACAACCGAAGAAGGAGCCGTTCCTCCATCGGATGTAGCAGCCTTGGAAAAGTTTAGGCGGGAAAAGTTGAACCTTCCGGCAGAAGCTCCATTAGCCGGAGAATATGATTTGGTAGTCGTAGGTGCAGGTATTGCCGGAATGAGTGCCGCCGTTTCAGCTGCCCGCTTAGGTTGCAAGGTTGCCTTACTGAATGACCGTCCGGTAATAGGAGGCAACAACAGTTCGGAAATTCGTGTTCACTTGGGTGGACGCATCGAAGCCGGTCCTTATAAAGAATTAGGAAATTTACAGAAAGAATTTGGCCCGACGCGTGGTGGTAATGCTCAGCCTGCCGATTATTATGAGGATCAAAAGAAGATGGACTGGCTGCTGAAGGAAAAGAATGTTTCCTTATTCACCAACTATCGTGCAATCGCTGTAGAGAAAGAAGGGAATCGCATCACAGCGGTCATCGCCAAGCATATTGAGACAGGCGAAGAGAAACGTTTCGAAGCACCGTTGTTCTCTGATTGTACAGGTGATGGTACCATTGGTTACTTGGCTGGTGCCGATTATCGGATGGGACGTGAAAGTCGGGATGAGTTTGGAGAAAGTACAGCTCCTGAACAGGCAGATAAAATGACAATGGGCGCTTCCGTACAATGGTATTCAGAAGACACGAAGAAAGCTTCTTCTTTTCCACAATTTGAATATGGAGTTGATTTCAACGAGAAGAATTGTGAAAAGGTGACAATGGGTGAATGGACTTGGGAAACGGGTATGAACTACGACCAGATCAAGGATTTCGAACGTATCCGAGACTATGGATTGATGGTGGTTTATTCCAACTGGAGTTATCTCAAGAATGAGATGAAGGAAAACGATGTCTATAAGAATAGAAAGTTGGCATGGGTGGCTTATATCTCCGGAAAACGGGAATCACGCCGGTTGATGGGCGATTATATTTTGAAAGAAGAAGACTTGCGGAAGCATGTAGTACATGAAGACGGTTCGGCGGCTTCTACATGGAGTATCGACTTGCATTATCCGGATCCGAAGAATACAGAGAATTTCCCCGGGCAGGAATTCAAGTCGATTGCCAAACATATCAACATTTATCCGTATCCGATTCCGTATCGCTGTCTGTATTCACGCAACATTGATAACTTGTTCATGGCTGGCCGGAATATCAGTGTAACACATGTCGCCTTGGGAACGGTACGTGTCATGCGAACAACCGGAATGATGGGCGAAGTAGTCGGCATGGCTGCTTCCATCTGTAAGAAATACCAGGTGAATCCGCGTGCTGTCTATCAGTCTCACTTGCCGGAATTGAAAGAGTTGATGAAAGAAGGTGTCGGACAGAAAGGTTTACCCAACAACCAGCAATATAATGAAGGAGGTACACTGAAAGAGAAGCCGATAGTTCGGTAATATAACAAGTCATTCTAATAGTATAAGCCTGTTGCTCCCTGTAAACAAACGGAGAATAACAGGCTTATTTGCTAAATATGATAGATGCTTCGTACAGATTTATTACCTTTGTATCTCTATTATCAACTCATTTATATATTAATCATGAAAGATCAGCCTATGAAAACAAACAAATGGCTACTCACGCTGCCGGTGTTGGCATTGCCTTTCTACGCGTGCAACAACAAACAAGCACAGTCTGACGAGCAGACAGGGAAGAAACCGATGAACATTCTCTACATCATGTCGGACGATCATTCGTACCAAACAATCAGCGCGTATGATAACCGGTTTATCCAGACGCCTAATATCGACCGGATTGCCAACGAGGGTGTACGTTTTACCAATAGCTTTGTGGCCAATTCTATCAGTGGTCCCAGTCGGGCATGTATGCTGACTGGTAAGCACAGTCATGCGAATGGCTTTACTGATAATAGCTCGACTTTCGACGGTAGTCAGCAGACGTACCCGAAGTTATTACAGAAAGCCGGATACCAGACAGCAATTATCGGGAAATGGCACCTGACCTCCGCTCCTACCGGATTTGATTATTCGGAAATCCTGATCGGACAGGGTATTTATTACAACGCACCGTTTATCAAGAACGGCGAAGAGATCACCTCGAAAGGGTATGCGACGAATGTTATCACCGACAAAGCTATCGACTGGCTGGAGAACCAACGCGACAAAAACAAACCGTTCTGCCTCTTGCTTCATCACAAGGCTCCGCATCGTACCTGGATGCCGGATTTGCAGGATTTGGAGCTTTTCAGCGACAAAACTTTCCCGCTGCCGGATAACTTCTACGACGATTATGAAGGTCGTCAGGCGGCTGCAGCCCAAGAGATGAGCATCTTCAAGGATATGGATCTGGTCTATGACCTGAAGATGGCAGATAAAGAGAACGAAATCCATACGATAACCGGATTGGAAGAAGTTGGGCGCCACATGTACGACACCATGACACCCGAAGAGAAGAAGGCATGGGATGCTCACTACGATCCAATCATCCAAAAATTCAAGAAGGCGAATCTTTCCGGCAAGGCATTGGCAGAATGGAAATACCAACAGTATATGCGGGATTATCTGCGGGTGATCCATTCGGTGGACCGCAACATCGGTCGTGTGCTGGATTATCTGGAGAAAGCCGGATTATTAGAGAACACGATGATTGTCTATACTTCCGACCAAGGTTTCTATATGGGCGAGCATGGCTGGTTCGACAAACGCTTTATGTATGAAGAGTCGTTCCGCACACCATTGCTGGTTCGTCTGCCGGGTGGTATTCATGGAGACGTGGATGCGTTCGTCCAAAATATCGATTATGCGCCGACCATTTTGGAACTGGCTGGTGTGGAAATTCCTAAAGACATGCACGGAGAATCGTTCCTGCCGTTCCTGAAAGGAGAAAAACCTGCTCACTGGCGTGATGCCTTATATTATCACTTCTACGAATATCCGGCTGAACATGCAGTGAAGCGCCATTACGGAGTCCGTACTGACCGCTACAAGTTAATCCATTTCTATAACGACATCGATACGTGGGAATTATACGACCTGCAGGAAGATCCGTCGGAAATGAAGAATCTTTACGGCCAGCCGGGTTACGAAGAGATTACCCGTCAGTTGGAAAAGAAACTGGTGGAACTGCAACAGCAGTACCAGGATACCACAGCTTTGGCGTTGAATCATTTCTAAACGAAGAGAGGATAAAGGGTTGTTTGGATGTTGGTGGATTAATATTTACTTTTGTCTCATTCAATCAGAAGAAAGGAATCTCAATGAATACGATAAGCTTACAGTCTGAACAAAACGAACTGATTCGCCGGATTCTCGACGTGAAGGATCTTTCCTTGTTGAAGAAAGTAGAAGACTTGCTCAATGCAGAAGAGGCAAAAGCCTCGAATGCAAATGAACCGGTAACTCCCTATATGTCTCGCCAAGAGATTGAGGCACATATTGAGCAAGCTTGCAAGGAAGCCAAGCTAATCCAGGAAGGAAAGCTTGAGCCCATCAATGCGGAGGATTTACTGCATGAGCTGTAACATTATTGTAACCCCTGAATTTTCTCGTAGCCTGAAGAAGTTGGCTAAGCATTATAAATCGATGAAAGATGATTTTGCTTACTTTCTTGATCAGCTTCGAGAAAATCCTTGGATGGGAACGGATTTAGGTCAAGGACTTCATAAGATCCGTTTAAGCATCACTTCAAAAGGGAAAGGTAAAAGCGGAGGAGCTAGAGTTATTACATTAGTGACTGTACATACGGATGAAAACGACCAAGTACTATTATTGGCCATTTATGATAAATCCGAGCGTGAAAATCTGAGCGACAAGGAACTGAAGGATTTATTGTACCGTTATAGCCTATAAGAGTAAACATCTTAAAATAGGAATAATAAAATAGAGGCACGGAAACAGGAGTTTCAATTTTGCTCCTTGTTTCCGTGCCTCTTCTATTTATAGATTCATTCTCCCGTCAAGAGACTTCTCTATTATCTGAATTAGGAGACTTTCCAAACAATACTTATACCAAAGTCTATAGCTTAGCTAATTCTTCCACAAACCGCTGGAGCCGGATGAGATAGTTCATATTTCCCCTCTCGAAATGCCTGCCAAGCAGGGCGATAAGAACTATGCACTGACAACATTTGTACCAAGCAGTTGGTATCTAATACAACAAGCCGCTTCATGACTTATATGGTGTACGATAATGAGCTTCGCCCAGTTCTTTCAATGTCTGTTCGTTCCACTCACCCGATTGCCAGAGTTTATCCAATTCTTCATCGGCACGACGAGCATAGAACTCTGAAATGACATGCTTCAGTGCCTCCAATTCTTCTTCACTGCGGATTCCTGCCATAATATCAAGCATCTCCAACTGTGCCTTATTAAATACCGTTCTGTCCATGATTCATCCAGTTTTCAGTAATCTTACATCTGCGAAGATACAAAATATTCTCTTGCCACAGTATTTCTCCCCTATTATCTCATCCTTCTTATTCCCGCAAAGATCAAACCATCATTCCATTGAACGGGCGATGCCTAATTCCAAGCCGCGCAGCTCGGCCAAACCACGCAGACGGCCGATACAAGAATAACCCGGATTGGTTTTCTTCCACAAGTCGTCCACCATCTGATGACCGTGGTCCGGACGTACCGGGATAGAGACTTTCAGTCGTTGTTGTATCTCCAGCAAAGCCTTCATCATGCCATACATATCAACATCGCCTTCCAGGTGATTGGCTTCGTAGAAGTTTCCTTCGGCATCCCGTTTCGTACTGCGCAAATGAACGAAATGAATCCGATCGGCAAACTCATACATCATCGCAACCAAGTCATTGTCGGCACGCACGCCGAATGATCCGGTACAAAGACACAAGCCATTCGATTTGTTAGGCACTCTTTCTATCAGTTGACGGAAATCATCTGCCGTTGAAAGGATACGTGGCAGACCTAAAATCGGATAAGGCGGATCATCGGGATGAATCACCAGATCAACACCTACTTCATCGGCCACCGGTGTTATTTCAGACAGGAAATAAACCAGATTATCACGTAACTTGTCGGCATCCACGTCTTTGTAACGATCCAATGCTTCTTGGAACTGTTCGAGGGTGAAGCTTTCTTCCGAACCAGGCAGTCCGGCGATCATGTTGCGCACCAGGCGCTGTTTCTCTTCCTCATCCATCTGTTCATAGCGGCGACGGGCTATTTCCTTATCCGCAGCCGAATATTCCAGTTCTGCTCCGGGGCGTTTCAGAATGAAAAGATCGAAGGCCAAGAAAGCAGCCCGCTCAAAACGCAAAGCTTTCGAGCCATCGGGCATGGTATAAGCCAAGTCGGTACGTGTCCAGTCGAGGACCGGCATGAAGTTGTATGTCACACAACGGATCCCGCAGGCGGCCAGGTTCCGCAAGGTCTCTTTATAGTTATCAATATAACGCTGAAAATCGCCGGTCTGCGTCTTGATATGTTCGTGTATCGGGACACTTTCCACGACACTCCAAACTAAACCAGTTTCAGCAATCAGTTGTTGCCGTTTCCGGATTTCTTCTATACTCCAAACTTCTCCGTTGGGAATATGATGCAGCGCATGGACGATATCAGTGGCTCCGGCCTGCCGGATATCCCACAGACTGACCGGATCATTCGGTCCGTACCAGCGCCAGGATTGTTTACATAGATACATATTGATGAGTTTTTGAATTAACTAAATAGAAAACGCGTCAAAGCCTCCGTCAATAACGGTCAAAGTACCGGAAACGAAACGCGAAGCATCACTTGCCAGCCATTGCAGCGTACCCAGCAATTCTTCCGGCTCACCGAAACGCTTGAAAGGTGTATGAGCCAAGATGGTTTCTGCCCGCGGTGTCAAGCTACCGTCCGGATTCGTCAATAAGGTCCGGTTCTGTTCGGTCAGGAAGAATCCCGGAGCAATGGCATTCACCCGCAGGCCCGGACCAAACTTCGTAGCCAGTTCGCCGCACATATATTTCGTAAAGTTAATGACAGCTGCTTTCGCTACTCCATAACCTGCCACCCGTGTAAGCGGACGCAATCCGGCTTCGGAAGCAATATTGATAATTGAGCCCTGCTTCTGCTCAACCATGGCACGGGCAAAAATCATCGTTGGTAAAACCGTTCCGAAGAGATTCAGATCCACCACTTGCCGCATGGCTTCCAAATCCAAATCGAAAAGGTTTTTGTCTGGAGCAATTGTTGCTCCCGGCATATTTCCTCCGGCTCCATTAATCAGCACATCAATCCGGCCAAAACGTTCCATGATGTCGGCATAATTCTGCTCCAGCCGCTCTTTATCGAGTACATTTGTTGTATAAAACACAGCTGTTCCTCCGGCTTTCACCGCTTCGTCGGCCAACTGATTCCCGACTTGTTCATTTCGGCCTAAAATCACCACTTTCGCTCCTTCTTCGGCAAAGTGGCGTACCATCGCCCGGCCTAATATTCCGGTTGCTCCGGTGATGACGATTACTCTATCTTTTACATCAAACAGATTCATATTTTATTGCATTAATTCGTTTGTAAATTATCCATTTTCATTATCGCTACGAAAGCGGCCTAACTTACTCGTTTACAACGCCTATAATCCCAATCAAGAAGATCAGGCAACAACACCTTAAAAAGCCGGCGTATTTTTCTCAAAAGCTGGCGTATTTTCATAAAAAGCCGGCGTGTTTTTAGGAAAAGGTAGGCAGCTATTTAAATGAAATAAACGGGAATCGATTTTGATTCCTGTGAGTTTCATTTTCGGTTCTCGTTTATTTCAGAAAATGATTAACCACCGATAATCTTATATCTCGGTACTAACGTCTTCATGATGATCCAGCCCACCAGATAAGCTACTGAGCAAATACAGAAGATGATGAAGTATCCGGCCGGTTTCCCGACAAATCCCAGAAACTCCAACTGTACCTCATCGGCATAGACAAAGAGATTTCCGGCACAAGCCTGCATCAACATCGAACTAACTCCGCCTGCCATACCACCAATTCCCGTCACTGTGGCAATTGCATTCTTCGGAAACATATCGCTCACAGTCGTATAGATATTGGCCGACCAGGATTGATGCGCCGCACACCCGATACCGATCAAAATAACCGGGAACCAGGGAGAATACGTTCCCAACGGCTGGGCAAACAGAACGACCAACGGAATGAAGGCAAAGATCAACATCGCTCTCATGCGCGCCTCATAAGGATTCGTTTTCATCCGCTTAATAAAAATTGTAGGAAGCTTTCCTCCATACAACGATAGCATGACGATGGCATATAAAGTAAAGATCAACGCCATTCCCAATCCTTCTGTCGTCTTGATTCCAAACTGAGTATTCAGATAGGAAGGAGTCCAAAAGAGGAAGAACCACCACACACCATCCGTACAGAATTTACCCAGCAAGAAAGCCCAAGTCTGCCGATAGCGGAAGCATTCCAATAAAGACATCTTCTTTTCATTAGCTTGATCCACATCCACCAAATCAGCTTCCAGTAACTTGTCCTGCCCGATATATTCCAGTTCGGCAGCATTGACAAACCGGCTCTTCTCTGGCGGTGTATACATGAATACCCAAAATCCCATCCAAATGAAGCCTAATACACCAATGATAACGAATGATAATTCCCAGCCCCAATATTTAGCCAGCAACGGGATCGTCAACGGTGCGGCCAAAGCACCAATAGAAGCGCCCGCATTGAAAATAGAAGTCGCAAACGCCCGGTCGCGTTTCGGGAAATATTCGGCTGTTACCTTGACTGCCGCAGGGAAATATCCGGCTTCTCCAATAGCCAACACACAACGGGCTGCCAAAAAGAAATACATACTGAAGGTCGCGATCATGACAGCCATATCACCCGTAGCCATCATCAATTGTGTCCGATCCTCAAGTCCAACACAGGCTTCTGTAGCCACACCACAAAAAGCATGCAGGCAAGCGCCCAACGACCACACCCCGATCGACCACAAGAAACCGGCTTTCGTTCCCATCCAGTCGATTACCCGACCAGCAAACAACATTCCGATCGCATACACAATCGAGAAGGTAGCTGTAATCCGACCATAATGGATTTCATTCCAATGAAACTCGGGTTTGATAAATTCATCCCAAGTCAAAGACAGCACCTGACGGTCCAGGTAATTGATCGTCAGGGCCAGAAACATCATGATACAGATGGTCCATCTGTAATTTGTCATCTTCATTTCTCCGTGTTTGTTCATGTCGTTCTGATTAAAAGGTTAGCATCTGTTTTATCAACCTCTTGCCTGTCGGATAATCTCCAAAGCAAACCGGCATTTCTCTGTAATATAATTCCAATCCTGAGCTGCGATCCGATCTTTCGGGAAGAGTTTAGAACCCATTCCTACACAAGTCGTACCCGCTTTTATCCAGGCTGTCAAATTCTCTTCCGTCGGTTCTACGGCACCTGTCGCCATAATCATCGACCAAGGAAGCGGAGCCTTGATATTCTTCACAAACGAAGGTCCGCCCACATTTCCTGCCGGGAAAATCTTCACGAGGTCACAACCCAATTCCTGGGCCTCTCCTATTTCCGTTACCGAACCACAGCCCGGCGTATAAGGCACCAAGTGACGATTACACAAACGGGCTACTTCCGGATTCAGGTACGGACCGACCACAAAGTTTGCCCCGTACTGTAAATAAAGAGCAGCCGTCGGAGCATCCACTACGGAACCAATACCCAAAATCATCTCCGGACATTCCCGACGAGAGAACTTCATCAGATCAATAAATACTTCCGAAGCGAAGTCACCCCGATTCGTAAACTCAAAAGCACGGACACCTCCTTCATAACAGGCCTTCAACACTTGGCGCGCCACTTCGGCATCACCATGATAAAAGACCGGAACCATGCCCGTCTGTTGCATTGCCTGCAACACCTGTAATTTCGTAAATGCAGCCATTTGTTCTCCTTTCCTCTGTTAACGTGAAACCCGACCAGAGCCATCGCCCTTCATCAGATTCTCAACCTCTTTTACTGTCACTTCGTTATAATCTCCATAAATCGTATGCTTCAGGCAAGAAGCCGCCACGGCAAAGTTCAATGCCTGCTGATCATCCTGCGGATATGTCAGCAAACCATAAATCAGACCGCCCATAAAAGAATCACCACCGCCCACACGATCTACAATGTGTGTGATGTCATAGCGAGGCGACTGGAACAACTGTTTACCATCATACAAAACACCGCCCCATGTATTATGATTGGCATTGATTGAACCACGCAAGGTGATAATTACTTTCCGGGCTCGTGGGAAACGTTGCATCAGCTGCGTACATACACTTTCAAACTCGGCAGCATTCACTTCGCCGGCTGTTGCCGTCACATCAAAACCTTCCGGTTTGATACCAAATACTTTCTCCGCATCTTCTTCATTTCCGAGAATGATGTCACAGCCTGCCACTAAATCCGGCATTACTTCAGATGCTTTCTTTCCATATTTCCACAGATTCTTCCGGTAATTCAAATCGCAGGAAACCGGAATACCCAACCGATTGGCTGTCTGAATCGCTTCCAAGCAAACATCTGCTGCTCCCTGACTGATTGCCGGTGTAATTCCCGTCCAATGAAACCAGTCTGCACCGTCCAAAACATGTTCCCAGTCAATCATACCCGGCATGATTTCCGAGATAGCCGAATGCGCCCGGTCATATACAACTTTACTGGCGCGAGCCACAGCTCCTGTTTCCAGGAAATAAATACCCATACGGTCACCACCATAAACAATATGGTCTGTCTTAACCCCATGTTTATGCAGATCTTTTACACAAGCGGCAGCTATGTCATTCTCCGGCAAGCGAGTCACAAACTCAGCTTCCATTCCATAATTGGCCAATGATACAGCTACATTCGCTTCACCACCACCAAATGTAGCACTCAATTCATTTGTCTGACTAAAACGTAAATATCCGGGAGTTGCCAATCGAAGCATAATCTCACCGAAGGTTACTATTTTCCCCATGCGTGTTCCAATTTATCCGTTAAAAGTTAAAATATCGTTTTGCATTATAATAAGATATATCCGCTACTATCTGTTTCAGGAAATCCATCTCACTCCGTGGTAACTTTCCAGCCTCTATATCTTCACCAATCAAGTTACACAGGATACGACGGAAATATTCATGACGCGGATATGAAAGGAAACTACGTGAGTCCGTCAGCATTCCTACAAAACGGCTCAACAATCCCATAGCCGACAAGGCATTCATCTGCTTCCGCATCCCATCTTCCTGATCCAGGAACCACCAGCCAGAGCCTAACTGCATCTTTCCCGGAACGGTTCCGTCATTATACGTATAAGCCAATGTTGCCAGTACTTCATTATCCTTCGGGTTCAAGCTATACAAGATGGTTTTCGTCAGTTTCCCAACCTGATCAAGCCGGTTAAAGAAACGATGTCCTACGACCGAACAATTCACTTCCATAATGGCATCAAAACCCGTATCCGGTCCCAAAGCCTGAAACATGCGGGTGGAACTGTTCCGCACAACACTGATATGATACTGCTGTGCCCATCCTTTTTCCCAATCCATGACAGCCAGTTCGAACAGCAAAGCACTCCGGAAACGGCGGATCTCCGTTTCATCCAATAACTTTCCGTCCATCACCTTCTTGAAGATCTGCTGAACTTCAGCTTCTGTATAATCATCTGCGTAGAAGTTATCCAAACCATGATCAGACAAACGACAACCCAAAGATGCGAAATAATCATGTCGTTTCCGCAAAGCTGTCAATAAATCCGTATAGGATCGGATCTCCATATCAGCAGCCTGTCCTAACTTTTCTACATAAGCCCGATAAGCCACCGGATTTTCTACGGCCAATACCTTATCCGGACGCCAAGCCGGATATATACGTGTTCCAAAAGGATGTTCCTGCAAATAACGATGATGTTCCAAAGAGTCGATCGGATCATCCGTTGTACATACTACTTCTACTCGACAACGCTTCATCAGCGCCTGGGCACGAAAATCATCCGTCTGCAGCATATCCGTACAAGCTTCATAGATTTCGCGGGCAGTCTGCGGCTTCAGCAAGGTATCAATACCGAAAATACGACTTAACTCCAAATGAGTCCAATGGTATAAAGGATTCCGCATCGTATAGGGAACCGTTTCCGCCCATTTCTCAAACTTCTCATAATTGCTTCTGCTTCCGGTAATATATTCTTCCGCAATGCCATTGCCGCGCATGGCTCTCCATTTGTAGTGATCGCCACCCAGCCAGACCTCCGTCAGATTCTTAAACGAATGGTTTTCCGCGATCTGCTTAGGATCTAAATGACAATGATAGTCGATGATAGGCAACGACTCTGCACTATCATGATATAATTCACGAGCCGACTCATTCGTCAGCATAAAATCTTTATTGATAAAACTCTCCATTTTTCCTGTATCTGATTTTCGTTAACAACAATCTTCAACCTTATTTATTCCTGAACTTCCAGAATATAAGAAGACAAACCTTCTACACGACCTTTCAGCATGCCTTTCTGCACTGTAAAAGAAACGTTATGCACAGCATCCGTATAAGAGCCATCAGGTAAACAAGTTTTAATAGAAATATCACCCGCTTCACCCAAGTTGATCAAGGCCGCACCTTTTTTACCTCGTGCCACTTCCATTACCTTACCATCAGTCGAGTAATACAAGGTTTCCTTTTCACCCACCATTCGTTGGCGGAAATGATTAGCGGCAACTACTTCCGGATGGAAGAAATTATCATTTCCACGCGGACCAATCCGATTATTACCCCAACGATTCTCAGGAGAAGAACCTGCTGGCCGACTCAAGAACAAAGGAACACCCGAAGCACGAGCAGCCACAATAGTCCAGCCACAACGAATCTGAGCATCCGTCAAGCCCGCCGATTCACCAGCATTACAATAGGTATCATGACTTTCCACCCAAGTAATCAATTGCTTCGGATTCGCCTGATGGTGCCATGATTTCAAATCCACGCCCGAAAAACTTCTATTTTCCAGTGCTTTCCGCAACTCTCCGCCATAATTGCTGGCCGTCAGTCCGAGGTATTTGGAATATTCTTTTTCCTTCACGTCCTTGCCCTGCAAAACTTCGCCATAAATGAAAAGTTCTTTGGAAGTATCCAGACTCAAACCATTCACAGCTTCCCGGCCTGTAGCAACTTCCCAGAAGTTATTACGAGATGATTTTTCATCCTTCGGATCGGAAGGCAGGCCAATGTGCTTGGCGGTATCATACCGGAAACCACCTGCGCCACAAGCGATCAGTTCGTTCACATATTTCATATAATAGTACTGGAACAGCGGATTCTCTGTGTTTACATCGGGTAATCCGCCGACTCCCTGTGTTGTACACTGCAAACGATCATCATAATCTTCAATCGGCTTCAGTCCGTTGGCATGATATAACTGATCATGTCCGCCAACAGCATCAATGAACTGTTGGGAAACAGCCGTCGTATCGAACGCTGTATGATTGGGCAATACATCTACCAATACGGTAATTCCATATTTCCGGGCTTCGGTCGTCATAGCAATGAAATCAGCTTTTGTTCCTAGCTGATAATTACCGATCGTCCATTCTACCGGTTGATAATGATAATACCATTTCCCTTTCCCAAAGATTTCCAAGCCACCGTCTTCACCCACAAAACATTTATTGGCCGGTGACGTCTGCACCATCGTAAACCCGGCATCGGCAATCTGCTTCATATTCTCTTTAATGGTCTGGAAGGACCAGCAGAACGCATGAAGAATCGCTCCATGTTGCTTATCTTTTGGCAAAGTAGGCTGTTGCCCAAATATAGAAACCGGACTTGAAAATAAACCGGAAAGCACCGAAAGTGCCGCTATAAAAACTCTTTTGATCTTCATAAGTTATTCTCCTTTCAATTGTTTTTCTTATTTCATAAATTTGATGTTTGTACCCGAAGTTTCCGCCACATCTATGATGGAACGGGCCGAAACGCGGATCTTACCGGAAACAAATTCCGGAATATTATACGACCACATACTGTCTTCATAATAATCCCTTTCACGCTGTGGCAACATAAAAGGCTTCCCTATTTTTCCCTCTTCCGATACGTATGCGAAATACGGCCGTGTATAAAGACCGTCATCCCGCCGGCTGCTGAATACAAACCAACGACTGTTGCCACTCCACGCATGATAGCTCTCGACATCCGGACTGTTAATCTCATCCAGCTTCCGATGTTCACCAGTCTTCAGGTCTACCCAATACAAATCAGCATCTTTATGCCAGATTGAGAAGTTCCCGTATCCGGATAACGTATATAACAAATAACGTCCATCCGGCGAGACACGGGGGAAGGAAACACTTTTTCCTTGTTGTTCTGCCGCATACAACGTATCAACCCGATTACCGAATGTCCGCTTTTCCGGATCAAAGGAAACCGAACAAAGGCTGTATTTCACCTCTTGATAAGCATCCGGCATCGGTTTTGCCTGGGCTGTACAAAAATAAAGCGTTTTTCCATCTGCCGAAAATGTCGGGAACGTTTCAAATGCCTGATTAGAAAACAAGGCTGGCGCCGTAATCAATTCATGTTTCTCCGTATCGTAGACGACTACATCTGATTTCTCATCATAGACTTCAATCCGATTCCGGTTATTCGGATGAAAGAACTGTTTCGTAATATTCGTCGAAAAAGCCACAAACCGCCCTTCGGGATGCCAGGAAGGATATACCAAAGACGATATGGTTTCAGGTGTTTCGGTATTGAGTTTCTCAACGGTTCCGTCTTTTACCAAATAGGTTCCACCTAATTTCTGACGCATGTGAAACAGGAAACGGTCTGCTTGCCGATTACAAAAGGAATGGCAATTCATACAGTTTTGATTGGTTTGCCGGTTTTCCAATACGGGCGATTCGTCGAATGTTTCCAGATTGCGCTGATAGATTCCCATGTTTTTCCATAATTCATAGCCCGGAGCTATTTTCCGATAAGCCAAATAAGCATCCATCGGTTCTGAAGCTACATAGATATCAAAAGCTTTGTAACCCATCCATTTGCCGTCTTCTTTAACAGACACCGATACTTCCAGGCTTTTTCCTTTTGCCTGTTGTAGCAATTCTTTCCAGGCTTTCAATGGAATCTGGAAAGTACTGTCTTTCAACCAGACCGATATGGAATGTTCTTGGAAAGAAAAAACGGCTACTGCATCTTCCACTGCATCCCGCAGACCAAAATTCAGGGGAGCCACATTTACCGGAATAGTGACTTCCTTATAATCAGGATAAATAACCGGTGTTATCTCTTTTTGCTCGTCGATATGGGGCAAACTTGGCTGACAAGCCACCAAGCCCAACAAACATCCGATCAATAGGTATAAATATTTATTTCTCATCATTTGCTATTTTATAAGAAGCTTCCAACCTTCCTACTAGTTCTTTATTTAAATACAACATAATACCAATACGTATCACCAAACGACCGATACAACAGCCCGGCAAGTCCCCGATTATTTCGGTTGGCTAAAACCTGTTTCCGAAAATCAGCATACCGGCTCAAGACATCCTTATTCAAGGCATATTTGTCCAATCCTTCCGGATTCTTTTCATGGGCAACGATCAAAGCTTCCTGATAAGCCACGGGTAAATCAGGCAAAAGCGGAGTTCCCCAATAGCGGTCAATCAGATATTGAAAACTGGCCATGTCTTTCTTTAATAAATAGGCTCCCATCAAATACTCGAAGGCTGTTCTGGCTTGAGCCGAATTGGCCAATATAGGAAGTTGCATGGCCGTCTCCAATTGTTCACCGGCAACCTTTTGTTGGGTCGTATCTTCCGGAGACAACAATAACGAACGCTTACTACCTAATAGCGGATCATTTTCTACTTCAGCATCCTTGTAAAGAAACTTTCGTTGCTGCTTTGCCCACTCCCTATAAGTCCACGATTTCTCCAACAAACGGATGTATTTTTCAGCAACTGCATACTCGCCATAAATTAAATTGGTCTGAACCAGTCGTTGGAGTAAACGGGCATTATAATTTCCACGGGCACAGGAATTACCTTCGAAAGCCAGTCGCTGCGACAAGGCGATATTTCCTGCCGTAAAATAAATATCACTCAACAATACCGAAACATCTTCTGTATGATTCCAATTCACTGCCAAAGCCTGCGGACCTCTGAACTGATAATCAAACATGGTATCTGCCAGTTTGCCTTGTTCGGCCAATGCACGGGCAAGGATATTCATATAAAGGAAATTCGTTATCTTACCCTGGCAATCGGCTTCTATTTTCTGCCATTGCCCGGTTCGGGAATAATGATCCAGCATCATATAACGGCGCATCTTCAATTCTCCAAAGCGAAACGTCCCGACATAAAATACAACTATCAAACAGACAAACAAAGCCACTGCAACCTGTCTTTTACTCTTCGTCGTTTTCAATGACCAATTATTTCGATGTACAATCAGCGCATAGCCTGTCAACAGCCATACGCCCCACCATGAAAAATAAATAACCGATTTAGGCTCTAATAAATGATGATAATAAGCATCGGGTAAAAAGGCAAAACGGGAATCACTGATAACGGCTGTTCGCCATAAAACAAACAACAAACCGGCTGTTATCAATAAAGGAAACAGCGCCAACCATTTCTGCTTGTTTTTACGGACAACAATCTCATATAAAAACACCCAGACGGCAAATAATACGGAAGCAGCTCCTACCCACCAGACTAAAATCAATCCTCCTGCCACTTCAAAAAGCAAGCGAACCCGATCTGATCGAATAAACAGACAAGTCCACGCACTTATGAGAACAAAAGCTATCGACAGGACTCCTTGATACAGGTAGTTAAAATCAGCAATTACCCAAACCTGAGCCATGGCAACCAACCAACCTGTCATTGCCAAAATAGATGATCCACTTAGTTTACGTAAAATTTCACCCTGCACAAAAGCTATCAACGTCAATAGTATAGCAGTAATACAAGCTCCCGCGTATGGATAGGAAAAAAACTGAACCAAGAACTCAGACAACCACAACGTCAGACCTCCGGGCTTCGGTAAGTTTTCCCAAAAGAAAGCCGCTTCAGCTAAAAACAACTGGCTCTGTTCGTTGAAAAAGAAAAGATAAGGATAGCAAACTTGTAGGAAAACGAACAAGGCAACTCCGGTTAATAGCCAAAACAACAATAATTTACGACTCATATTATATATTAGTATTTTTCATGTTTACAAGTGTCACAGCGAAATGTCACAGCAAATATATGATATTTATAGAAACGAAAAAGCGGAAGTCCCCTTTATTTTTCTCCAAATGGATATGATCTAATAGGTTGTCCTACCAGCAAATCTTTATTCGCCGTGGGCGAACATACGTTCAGCGTTGGCGAATACATATTCGCAGTGGGCGAATATATATTCAGCATCGGCGAACAAAATATATCCAATCGGTTCTTTCATTAAATGACATAAGGCAAAGAAATAGTTCTGCCGCTGAAATTACCTATTCATAGGTATTGATGAAACTAACGATATATCGTAACTTTGCACACGTTTGAGAACAGTATATTAAGATGAGACTATCAGAACTTCGTACAGGCGAAAAAGGAATTATCGTCAAAATTATGGGGCGCGGAGCTTTCCGCAAACGTATCATAGAAATGGGCTTTATCCGTGGAAAAGAAGTACAAGTCATTCAAAATGCCCCGTTGAAAGATCCTATTCATTACCGGATTATGGGATATGACGTTTCTCTCAGACGCCAGGATGCCGAACTCATCGAAGTTGTCAGTGCTGCCGAATTCGCAGCCGAACGTGAAAACCTCATTTTTGCCGATAAACCGGCAACTGCCTACATCACTCCTTCGGACGATGAATTAAGAGAAATTGCCTACAACAAAGGAAAGACTATCAATGTTGCTTTGGTGGGAAACCCCAATTGCGGTAAAACGTCTTTATTCAACTTCGCATCAGGAGCTCATGAGCATGTCGGGAATTACAGCGGAGTAACCGTTGATGCCAAAGAAGGCGTATTCAAGCAAAACGGATATACGTTCCGGATTGTCGACTTGCCGGGCACGTATTCTTTGTCGGCCTATACTCCGGAAGAATTGTATGTGCGAAAACATCTGAACGAAAACCAACAACCGGATATTGTTATCAATGTTATTGATGCCTCTAATCTGGAAAGGAACTTATATCTGACCTCCCAGTTGATTGACATGGACGTGCAAATGGTCATTGCCCTCAACATGTACGACGAACTGGAAAAAGCCGGTAATAAGTTTGATTATGAATCGCTGGCACGTATGATCGGTTGCCCAATTGTTCCGACCATCAGTAAGACCGGCTTTGGTATCGAAGAGTTATTCAACCGCGTTATCAAAGTGTATGAAGAAGAAGATCCTGTTGTCCGCCATATACATATCAACTACGGAGATATACTGGAAAAAGGTATTGCCAACATAAAACACAGTATCCATAAGGTAGATAGCAATATGCCTAAAAGTATATCAAGGCGTTACCTGTCTATCAAGTTACTGGAAAACGATCAGGAAATAGAATCTCAGATACGGAAGTTTCCGGATGGTGAGCAAATCATCCAAGAACGGAACCGCAACGCCGCCCAAATCGAAAATCTTTTGCAGGAAGACTGCGAGACAGCCTTGACAGACGCACGCTATGGTTTCATTTCGGGAGCTTTGCGCGAGACCTTTGAACAAAACAAAATCAAGGAAGCGACCAGTACCCAGATTATCGACCTCTTCGTTACTCATAAAGTATTAGGATTCCCTATTTTCCTTCTTTTCATGTGGATCATGTTTGAAGCCACTTTCCGTTTAGGCGATTATCCCATGCAAGGCATTGAATGGTTGGTCGAAATGATCGGTAATTTCGTCCGTACCCATATGGCAGAAGGACCGCTCAAAGACTTGCTTGTCGATGGAATTATAGGAGGTGTCGGAGGCGTCATCGTCTTTTTACCCAACATCCTGATTCTATATGCTTTCATCTCCTTTATGGAAGATTCGGGCTATATGGCTCGTGCCGCTTTCATCATGGATAAGATCATGCATAAAATGGGCTTACATGGCAAATCATTCATCCCATTGGTCATGGGCTTTGGCTGCAATGTTCCGGCCGTAATGGCTACCCGAACCATTGAAAGTCGCAACAGCCGTATGATCACGATGCTGGTAACGCCTTTGATGAGTTGCAGCGCCCGACTTCCGGTTTATGTATTAATCACGGGAGCCTTATTCCCGAAAAATGCCAGTTTCGTATTACTTTCGTTATACGTCACCGGTGTTATCCTGGCCGTTATCTTAGCCCGGGTATTCAAACGTGCTTTCTTTAATGAAGAAGATGTTCCTTTTGTAATGGAGTTACCGCCCTATCGTATGCCTACAGGAAAATCCATTCTGCTCCATATGTGGGAAAAAGCCAAACAATATTTGCACAAGATGGGAGGCATCATCTTGGTTGCATCCATCATCATCTGGTTTTTAGGTTACTTCCCGAGGGAGACATCACGTACAGCTGATTTTAAACAACAAATAGCTTCCATCGAGAATACACAGATAAGTCCGGAAGAAAAGGCCAAGCAATTGCAAGAGATAGAACACCAGATGGCTATGGACCATCAGGAAAACTCTTATATCGGCCGTATCGGTCAAATCATTTCTCCCGTCATGGAACCGCTTGGTTTCAATTGGAAAATCAGTGTCAGCCTGTTATCCGGAATGGCAGCCAAAGAGATCGTTGTCAGTACGCTGAGCGTATTATACACCGGCAGTGACGAAGGCGAACAAGCACTGACAGAACGATTATTACAAGAAAAAAATCCAGACGGAACAGACGTCTTTACACCTTTGGTCGGCCTTAGCCTGATGTTGTTTGTCCTGCTTTATTTCCCCTGCATAGCTACAGTGACAGCCATCGTGAATGAATCCCATTCCTGGAAATGGGGTGCATTTGTCATTGTCTATACCTGCTGCCTGGCCTGGGTTGTCTCCTTCTTAGTTTATCAAATCGGAAACATAATTATCAACTAACCATGTGGCAGGAAATAGCAGTTTATTTGATAGGATGTGTCACCATCTTTTGGATGGGACACAAAATCTATCGTTTTTTTACCCGTCCTATTTCAGACAAATCAAGTTGCCAAAGTTGTCAGACTTGTCCACTCAAAAAACAAGGATGCCAAACTTCCTCACGCAAAGCCAAGAAGTAGGACGATTTTTCCCTATTCTCAAGATGCGATCAAAAGAGATCATCTTTTTTCCTTATAGATTTCACACCCTTCACAGGAATAATTTGGCAATCAAAGCAATGAGTCCGAGTGTGAACCCCTAAAAGAAAAATCAGAATAGGTGAAAAAGATGAAAAAACTCACATTCTACTCCACTTTTATTGCTCAAGAAAATCAAAATCAAAACATAGGAGAATTGAGAACGAAGGTTTAGGTAAATCACTATTTTAATACGGGTGCCCTTGAGATAAAACTCATTTCAAAAAATAACACTATCTTTGTACGCTATCAGAACAACATATAACAACATTTTACGTTATAGGTTATAAATCGATATAATAAATTTACATATGCTGCAACAATTCATAAACAAGCATTGTGCTTACTTAATAAATTTGTTTCAAGTGCTTTTGACTACATACTTTTTAGACAAAACAATGTACTATCAAGCCTACATTCATAATTCATAGAGGTTTTATCACTTTTATGTAGATAGTCTTTGCTGTGTCTAAAAATGAAATATAAAATAATAAAACAATAATAAATCATGAAAATTCTACAAATCAACAAATATTTCTATCTAAAAGGTGGAGCAGAAACTGTATTTTTTAACACGATAGACCTACTCAAAAGAAACGGACATAAGGTCATTCCTTTCTGCCTGAACAATCCTAAAAATAGAGAATCTGAATTTGATTCTTATTTTGTAAACTATCCAGAACTTTCGGAATGTAATTTGTTACAGAGATTGGTACATATACCAGATTTCATATATAACAAAGAAGCGGCTCAAAAATTGGAAAAACTAATTATTGAACAACGGCCAGACTTAGCGCACATTCATTTGCTTTTCAACAGCCACTCCGTTTCTATACTTCCGGTTCTAAAAAAATATAACATCCCGACCATCATGACCGTACATGACTATAGATTAATATGTCCGGCTTATGCATTTAGAGATGGAAAAGGTAATATTTGTGAAAAATGCTTATACTCAAAATCATACTATAACTGTATTTTGAAAAGATGCTCTAAAAACAATTTAGGGAACAGCATTATTCTAACTCTCGACAGCTATTTCAGATCAGCAATCTACAAACCTATTGATTACATCAATAAATTTATCTTTGTCAGCCAATTTTCCAGAAATAAACACATTGAAGCAGATCAACGCTACAAGGATAAATCAACATTTCTGTATAACTTCACTCCTCACATATATAACGCCAAAAAGGAACGGGGAAAATATCTCTTGTTCTTCGGAAGAATTTCAGAAGAAAAAGGAATAAATACTTTAATTGATGCAATTAAAAATATACCAGACATGACTCTAAAAATTGCCGGTACAGGTCCTTTATATAATTCATTAAGTCACCTCAACATTCCGAATGTTGAATTATTAGGATTCAAGCAAGGTAAAGAATTAGAAGATCTTGTTCAAAACGCAATGTATGTAATTGTATCTTCTGAATGTTATGAAAACAACCCACTGAGTATTATTGAAGCAATGGCAATGGGAATACCAGTTATTGGTAGCAACATCGGTGGAATACCCGAACTAATCAATAATGAAAAGAATGGTTTCTTGTTTGAGACTAAAAATGCACACGATTTGGAGTCGAAAATTCAAAAGGCTTTAGCGATAACGGATCATCAATATTTTGAATTATCCCAAAACGCTATCTCTTTTGCCAAAGCGAATTTTTCGGAAGAAGCTCACTATCAAAAATTAATATCAGTTTATAATTCTGTTCTATAACTACAAAAAGAAGTTACATGAAAATTGCAGTTTTTGGGACGAGAGGATTTCCTCTTATTCAGGGGGGTGTAGAAAAACATTGTGAAAATTTATACCCAAAATTCTCTCATCAAATAAAAATTATCATTTTCAGACGAAAAGCATTCATTTCTGAAGAAAACAAAAGTCCTCGCTTTGAGGATAATTTGAAATTTATAGATTTACCATCAACCAAGATTAAAGGATTTGAAGCTTTTTTTCATTCATTTCTTGCAACAATGTATTGCCTGATAATAAGGCCTGATATTGTACATATCCATAACATAGGACCAGGAATATTCATACCCTTATTAAGATTAGCACACATAAAAGTAGTTTTAACGTATCACAGTGCAAACTATGAACATAAGAAATGGGGATTCTTAGGTAGAACCATTCTCAAATTAGGCGAATTTTGTTCAACTAAATTTGCTAATAAGATCATTTTTGTCAATGAAATGGTAATGAAATCTTTTTCTCCACAAATACAAAATAAATCAACATTTATCCCTAACGGAATAAAACCTGCGAGTATCACCCAAGCAAAAGATTATCTTAAAATTTTAGGTGTAGATAATCATCCATATATCCTGGCAGTAGGAAGAATAACTCCTGAAAAAGGGTTTGATTATCTCATTGATGCTTTTAATCTTTTAAAAACAAATAATTTGTATTTGGTAATAGCCGGAGGTATTGACCATAAATCAGCCTATGGAAATGAATTACTCAATAAAGCAATGATCAATAAAAAAATTATTTTCACAGGCCATGTCGAAGGGGAAAAACTTGAGCAACTTTATAACCATGCCCAGTTATTTATATTACCTTCTTATAATGAAGGTTATCCAATAGTCCTATTAGAAGCGATAAGCTACAAATTGCCCATCATGGCAAGTGATATTCCTGCAAACAAACAACTCAAATTACCCCAAGAGTCTTATTTTCATACAGGAGACTATAAAGAATTAGCACTTGTCTTAGAAAGGAGATTAATCTCTGAAAACAAAATCAGAATAGATTATAAGCAACAACTATATACGTGGTATGACGTCGCAAAACGAACAGAACAAGTATTTCTTGATCTCTACACCACAAATACATAAAACTAAAAGCAACTGTTTATCCATAAAATTCCGTATATTTGCACATTAAACAATTCGAAATTCAGATGAAAATATTACACCAACATAGAATCATCAGTTTCTTATTCTGTTTATTTTACTGTGTCGCATGTAATAGTGAAATTCCAGAAGAATATTTTATCGAAAATATACAAAATACCTTATCTAATTTAAACCAAATAATGTACAGTACAACTGCAAGTACCAACTCTCTCAAAGCAGGAAAAGCAAATGAACGGTTTAAAATAGTACACATATCTGATATTCATTTACCTAGGACTTCTACACAAGAAGATAACATTTGCCTCAGAAATTTAAGAGAAGCAATTCAGTTTGCTAATCTGAATGATAGCAAGATTAATGCAATTGTTGCTACAGGAGACTACATAAGTAACAACGAAAAGACAAATCGACAAACCACCATGGAGAATTTAAATCTTTTCAAATCCATTTTTTTTGACTCATCCAATACTATTCCTGGATTCCTATGTACAGGAAACCATGATACAAATATGTTAACTCTAGATTCAACATTTTATTTGTCAAAAGAAGATATACATCAGTGTTTATTTTCGAGTCCAAACTACTCGTATGAACAAACAGGAGTTGAGAATTATTACTATGCAGATGTAAAAGAACCTAATGGAAATATAATCCGATTTATCGTATTAGACAATACCGACCAAGAAGGTTTTTTGTATAATACTCAACAAATCTCATGTATCACCCAGAAACAAGTAGATTGGCTTATTCGAACAGCTTTACGAAAAGATATGACAGAAAAACATTCTATCATTATTTTAACACACCACCCATTACAAGAATATTCTAAAAATCAAGAGACCTATATGTGTGGAGGCACTCATTTATATAAAGCGAGTTTAATACCTTCTATCATTGATGCCTTTCAACAAAGAAAGTCTATTTCTCAAACATATAAATCAACTATATATCCAACAAGCACAATTCAAATCAATGGTGATTTTACACAAGCAAAAGGAGAATTTATTTGCTATCTAGGAGGTCATGCTCATACTTATGGAAATTTCAATGTCGGACTTGAAGGTGGCTTCAAACAAATGATGTTGCTTGCAAATACCTTATCACCCAGTTCTCAAAATAATAATTACGGTTATATTGATCGAGATGTCGATCAAAATAAATACAATAGCTTCAGTATTTACAGTATTGACACAAAAGAAAAGAAAATATACATTACATACTTCGGAGCTACAAAAACAGATGCTGAGAACATTTCATCTATATCTTATCGTTAATAAAATTTAAGGACATGTTTCATCGATTATCAGACAATATATTATTCCTATTCCTTTTTATGCTCATTTTTGGTATCCTATTATATGGATTTATAGGATTCGACTATACAGATGAATTATGCGCATTAGGATTATTTAGTATATTCGGTATCTACTTATTTACTACTCCTCACTGGAGTTTCAACAAAAGTTTCTTATTTACCATTGGAATTTTCATCTTCTACATTTGCTATTCGTTTTACATTAGAAGTAATACCCAAATAGCAATATTAGCAGATGCAACGGTACAAATAAAACCCTACTTAGCTTTTTTCTGTATCTATTCCATGATGCCCCAACTAAATGACAGACAAAAGAAATTACTACAATCAGTTTGTTTGTTATGTTGGATTATCCTTATACCCATTGGAATAGCCGGTGCTATAAATGAACAAACATTAAGAATGACAATGGGACATCCAGCCTATTTTGCCGCAGCTGTTACTTGCTTATCTCTAACGTATCTTTACTGCAGTAAATTTTCAATAAATGAGAAAATTATATTTATAGTCATGTTGGCTTTAGGCATCTTGTCTGGTAGATCCAAATTCTATGTTTTTTTTACATTCTCATTTTTTGTCATATTCTATTTTTCTGCTATCAAACAATTCAAACTAAATCTCAAGAATGGCATTATTTTAACATTAATGATTATCGTTATGCTTTTTGTTGCTTGGAAAAAAATTGACTTGTATTTTTATCATGCAATGACATCTGTCGATGAATCAGAAAAAGATATGATTGCCAGATATGTACTCTATGCAACATTTCCTCAAATACTAACTGATTACTTTCCATTTGGAAGTGGTTTTGCAAGTTTTGGAACATTTTATTCCGGAGCGTACTACTCAAATATATATGTCGAATATGGTATTGATAATGTATGGGGAATGACCAAAAATCACTACAATTTCGTCGCTGATACATTTTATCCATCGTTAGCCCAATTTGGTATCATTGGGATACTCTTATACCTGTTTTTTTGGATATACATACTAAAAAAAGCTATTCAGTATAACAAAAAAGTACAAAATAAAAAGTATATATCCATAGCATTAATGATTATAGGTTTCTTTGCCATTGAAGGTACTACTGATTCAACATTTACAACTCACAGAGGTTTTTACGTATTAATGTTATTGGGGTTAATTTTATCCAATTTAAAGAATCTTTATATAGAAAAAACAGCTGTTGATAAAAAAGCATTTGAAGATGAAAAAATCTCAAAATAAACATATAATACTATCGTATCATAGCATTATTTCACCAAGTAATTAAACTAATTATTCTAGATCTAATTAATGATTATTAGTTTCTAAATTTACAGTTAAAAAAGTAGCAGAAGCAGAGCGCATCTTTTCTAGTTTAGGAATAACATATGAATAATCAATCTCAGAAAATGTTACATTATCGTTTTTATCTACCATTCTATTTACTAATGCTAACTGATTAAGTAATGCTACTGAACGCGCATCTATCTGTGCATTTAACTTTAATGTGTAAAACGACTTTCTAAAAATAATAGAAAATACAGTTCCATGAAAAGATGTAGTAACCACGCAAGTTGCATATTTAAAATAACCAACAAATGCTTCAGGTGAAGCATCTTGATAAGGTGATTGATGTAATAAACTCAATGTAGATTTCAGCTCTACCACCTGCCCATCAATATGTTGCGCAATATTATGCGCAATACGAAGGGCATTTGAATCTTTCACTACTTGGTAAACAAGCACGTAAGGTTTTTGAATAAATTGAGGCTTTAATGCCATTTTATCCCAATGATCTTGATCTAATAGTAATGTTGGATCTGTTACAACTGTTATTGGATGATCTGTAAAAGGAGTCAAAAGTTGCTTTAACGACAACTCCCTTACACTAATTGCATGAAAAGTATTCATAACACCTTTTAGAAATTCTGCTTCTTGCGATGTCAAAATTGTCTTTCCCATACTAGCTGCATAGGTAATGAGAGTTCTTCCTTTAGCAGCCTCAAATTGTCCCCAATAAACCCGATCAAACCCGTTTAATAACTCAGGATTCCAAATTTGATCACTACCAAAAATAAATACATCATAATTATTATCAGATGAATCCATGCAAATTTGATCCAATTGTAACCGATTCCGAATAAAACGTTCAAAATTAGCAGCTCGCTTCTTCGCAACAGGATATAACAAAACTTTGGACAAAAATGTCTTCAACGATAAGCAATAACGAATATCAAACAACTTATAGTATGCGACTAAAGCTTTAGGTCGATAATCAATAATACGAACCTCATATCCTTTAGAACGAAGGAATTCTTGTAGAGCATATGCTTGAAGAACAGCGCCGTAATTATGTGCGCAATGAAATGTTAATATTCCGATTTTCATTTGATGCAGTATTTAATAATACGTTTTACCTTACTCTTAAATTGAGATATTTTATGGCGGAATCCTTTATCTCCATACTTTTTCACAACAAAATCGAATCCTTTCCGCTGATAATCTTCCCAAAAAGAATCATACTTAGGAGAAAAGACTGATGGATGTTCCAAATTAGGCTGCATGCAATGAGCAAGATCAGTTTGTATTGCATGAATTTCTGGAAGAATATGTTTGAAAAGTTGATCTCCTTTAGGAGTATTAACAAAAACCAGAGAACAGCCCAAATCATCATCATTAAAGCCTGGAACAGCTTTTTCCCATCCCCAAAAATCGGCAATTGTTATATCTGACGGACGTCTTGTATTCGTAAATTTACAAGAGGAACAAGAAGGACGTAAAATAAGGTGTTTATAAAATAAATCCGTAAAAGTACGAGTTATGATTTTCTTTCCTCCTTGAAAGACAAAAGACTCAAAGTGGGCTTTCCATCCTCTTTCCTTATCACGAAAGTTCACTTTCTCAATCAAACGATTCTCTTTTGTTTCCACATACTCCAAATAATCAGCCCAGACTTTTGGACTTGGGACTCCATGGCAAACGATGTCACACAAATACAAATTTTCCCATTCTTTTTTGCCAAGAAAAGAGTGAAGTCCTGACGTTTGACAAGGTGTTCCAGAAAATAAAACAGGGAAACCATCTGCTAAATCCTTTTTTACGGATCTAAATATATCAGTCAAATCACTCTGAACATATTTGGAACCTTTTAAATCTTTACAATCCTCCCGATTCGTTATTCTTTTATGTACGACCCGAAAATGATCGGCGAATCCAACGCCATAGACAATTCCTTTTCTTTCGAAAATAAAATCAGACAGTGCCGTAAACATGGCTCCACTTCGGCTTGTCTTTATTTCTTTATTATTTTTGTGGCGAACGGCATATACAAAAGGTTCTTGAAAATTGGAATCCGTATCATAATGCTCTTGAAATACACATACTTTTTCACATAAACCACATTCTACACATTTAGAAATATCAACAACAGGATATTTAAATCCCATTTCATCTACTTGCATGTGGATTGCTTCATGATTACAAATACTTGCACATGCTGTACATCCACAACATTCTCTTTTATCCTGAACTTGAATCATTAGAATTTACGTTTTAAATCAGAAACCTTCTCTTTAATAAAAACACGTTCAGCCTGTGAACAACCAACTCGATATACAACAAATAATGTATTAGTAAAAGCCACAATACATATTATTAGAAGTCGAATCAGTCCGGGATTTAAATAATAGAAAACAAGAAGTGGTAATACAAGCGAACAAGCAGAAACCAAACCTACATTTCCAACCACAGCCTTCAAATAATACTTAGCAGACAACCCAATCATGTTTTGTAAAAAAAGAAGTCTGACAAATAAATTAATAATAGAAATAGCTATGGCAATAACCATCGTATACTCAGGAGCTAAGCCTATTTTCAAAGCAACGTAAGACAAAGGGAAATTCAATAATTGCAATCCTCCAACAACAATCTGATAATTTCGAATATTACCTGTCGCCAACATGGCTGTAATTAACGTCCCCGACAATGATTCACACATAGCCAAAATCAATATCAACCGTACAAAAAGAACCGTATGTTCAGGAACGATCGTCAACCATAAAGACAAGATAGTTTCTGTCTCTATTAAAATCGGAATAGACAACAACAACAACATATAGAAAGATAAACGCGTGCCTTGTTGTACCAAAGTTTTCATGTATTGGAAATCTTTAGCAGCATATGATTTAGTTATTTGCGGATTCAATGCAGTCATAAAATTGGTAATAAATGAATTCACGGCAGTATTTACCTGAACGGAAATTGCTCTTGCCGCATTTACTGCCGGACCACAAAACAGATTAATAACAATATTCACACCTTGATCTTTAAGGACAGCAGAAGATACGCCAATAGTATTCCAACCGGCAAATTTAATCATACTGCTCAACAAATTCTTATCATAGATACATACATACTTACATTCAGGGATATTTCTTTTGCAGTAAAAACCATAGATAAACCGGATCAGAAGAGAAACACCCAAAAGTAAGCAAGCATATGCTTTTAATTTATCAAATGGAGCAACCATCAATAAGTAAACAACCACTAATTTCAGAGAGACTTCCAAAATACTAATGTAGGCGAATACTTTCATTCGTTCATAAGCAATGATTAATGCATTGTAAGGAATACTTATCAGATTGATGATAAAAGTAAAAATAGAACACTGAAGTACCCAGTTGGCAGCATCTAACCGTTCTTCTGAAATTGTCATCTGCGTGTTTAAAAACCACACGCCTATTACTTCAGACAAGACAAATATGATCAAAGAAATTATCAGTTGTATATTAATAGATGCAGAAAATATTTTTTGTAATTGAGTCTTATCTCCTTTACCTAATTCAAATGTCAAAAAACGGCTAATAGATGAAGATAGAGAACCAGATATTAAAGAAAACATGGTAACAACGCCTCCGATCACATTGTATAATCCAAAATCATCAACACCTAAAACTTCAAGTACAATACGAGAGGTATATAATGATACAACCATCATGAAGAGCATCCTCACGTAAAGCAACATCGTATTTTTAGCGATTCTTTTTTTCCCCTCTGTTATTTCTTGTTGCATGCAATTTCCTATCTCTGAAAAATCGGATAAAGATACAATAAATACTCCTTTTATATTACAAAATAAACCTATAACTTTGTTCGAAAATAATTTGAATATGGCTAAGATATCCGTTATTATTCCTATCTACAATGCAGAAGTTTATTTAGAAAATTGTTTAGAAAGTATAAAGAATCAATCTTTTACAGATTACGAAGTTTTATTAATCGATGATGGTAGTACGGATAATTCAGGGAGAATATGCGATGTTTTTGCGACAAAAGATTTTCGTTTTCAAGTGATCCATAAATCCAATGGAGGAGTAAGTTCTGCTCGAAACATCGGAATTGAACAAGCGAAAGGCGAATGGATTTGTTTTATGGACTCTGACGATACTGTCGAAAAAGATTACTTGCAACATCTTTATCAAGGAGCCAATCAACAAAATGACATATTAGTTGTTCAAGGTTTTAAAACTATTTTGCCTCAAAAACAATCTCGTGTCCGAACGTTTGGAACACACTTGTATACTGCATCTGATATTTATCAACTATTTCAGGATTTAAATATCAATAGAAGCGGGTATCCATTTGCTAAATTATATAATTCACAAATTATTCAACAAAACCAAATACGTTTTATAGAACAAATACATTATGCAGAAGATGTCATGTTTATGCTTACTTATATGTGTCACATTAATGCCATACAAACATTAGATGGTTACAACTACAATTATTACATCCGAAACAATTCCAATTCTTTATCACACAGAATATTCTCTTTCGAATCTGAATATACCTGTTACGAAACATATATAGATAGGATAAATAAATTAAAAAACAAATTCAATATACCCGAAGAATCATTAGTAAAAGTCTATAATGTCATTTCAGAATATTTAGTGCGCCGATCTATCGGATCAATGTATCAAAGTCAAACATATAAACCTAAATATGAAAGAATCAGAATCCTAAAAAGCCTAACAAAACAACAAATTGATTTTTTGAATTCATATTACAAAGAATGTAGCTGGTTTCATAAAGTAACCGTATTTTTATTATCCAATCATTATTACTATTTTTGCGATCGTTTTAACAGTCTAATAGCATTAGGTAGAAAACTCTTTAAAAGAAACGAGTAATGGCTTTAAAAAAAATCAATATTCAAGAATGTCACCGAGAATTAATCAAAATAGCAACAATCTTTGATCAGCTCTGTAAAAGTCATAATATTCCCTATTACATGTTAGGAGGAACCATGCTTGGAGCGATCCGCCATAAAGGATTCATACCTTGGGATGATGATATGGATTTTGGAATTCCGCGACCTTATTATAAAAGATTTGTACAAGTCGCAAAAGAAAATCTTCCAAACAAATATGGAATCATAACGAACGAAAACTCACATGCTTTAAAAAAAAGTTTCATTAAAATCCAATTAAAAGGGAGTAAAGTTATTGAGAAGATTTACGAAGAGCAGAATCCAGATTTTTACAATGGCATTGCTATCGATATATTTCCACTAGATGGAGCTGATATAAATTCCTTCATAGGAAAATGTAATACAAAAATTGCATTTATCCTAATACGAATTCAAGAAGGACGATTTTGTAGCCTATCTATTCGGAAAGGTCTCAAAAAGGTTATAGCCTTTATAATTAAGAAACTTCCAATAAATGATCATAAATTAGCATTACTCATAGAAAAATATATTCAAAAGGTTGATTATAATTCTTCTTGTTACATAGCGAATTATAATGGCCATTGGAAAGAAAAGGAAATCATTACAAAAGACATATTTGGATTACCCACTCTTTATTCTTTTGAAAACATCTTATTAAACGGAGTTTCACAGCCCGATAAATATTTAAAATCATTATACGAAGACTACATGAAATTGCCTCCATTAGATAAACAGCTAACTCATGCAGATGAAATTTATATAGAAGAAACAACAAAGGATGCTTAATAAAGCATCCTTTGTTGTTTCTTCCTACTCCTGATCTTTCAAAGCGGCCTTCAAATCTGAAATAATTGATGTTACAATATATTTTAAAGAAAGCCAACCTACAGAAATTACAAATGTAAACAGAATTACCCCTATAGCCGCATACAATTTCCGAGGAGCAACCGATCCTGATTTTATATAAGGAGCATCAACAATTCGTGCCCGCTCTTTCCCTTGAGCTACATTCATTACTATTTCTTCTCTTTTCTGTAGCAAAACTAAATAAACTCCTTGATAAATTTCCCGCTGACGTGTCAAATCAACATATACACGTTCCTGCTGTGGAATATTTTTCATCTTAGATAAAAGAAGATTCTCTTTATCCTTTAAATCAGCACGTGTCAAATCTAAACTTTGTCTGGCATTCTCTATCATCTTAAAAACACTTTCACGCATCCTATCTGCTTGCACCGTCAAAGAAGCCACCATTGGGTTTTCAATACTTGAATTTTTAATAACACGTTCTCTCTCCACCAAAATCTGATTATAAGAAGCTAAAGAACCCCCTGAAGCTCCTTCTGAACCATCAGTAGACGGAGTATATAAAGTAGGAACTAACTTATACTTATTTTCGGGATCACGTACGAACTTTTCCATCAAATCAATTAAATGCTTCTGCGCCTCTAATTCAATAAGCTTTGTCTGAAGCTCTTGCATTGCCGCTGCGTACATTTGAACATCATATTCAACAATAGTCATTTGATTCTTTGTTTTATATGATTCAATGGATGCCTCTATTTTTTCTAATTCTATTAATGTATTGTTTATTCGATCATTAATAAATGATAATGACTTCTCTGATAAAGACTTCTTATAATTTTCAGCCTGAGCATTATAACATTCGATCAATGTTGTAAACATATCTTTTGCACGCTGAACCTCATAATCCTGACATGTCATCTGTAATATATTAGAAGACTTCGAATAGTCTTCTATAAGAAAGTCTTCAACCAACCCCTCCGCAACACCTATTGGAGAATTCACATCAACCAATAATTCAAATGCCGTGTTCCGTTCTGTATAATAAGAAGCATAATCTATATTAAATTTAGAACCTTCAAATTCAAAACTATTGGGCAAACTAGGTAAATCAAACGATTTTTTGACAGTTCGAAACATCGAATATTTACATTTTGCATCGATATGGACACTTCCATCTTTTCGATGACTTATATCCATCTTTACAGTCCGAGTAAAATTAACTAAATCGGCTGAGTCTACTGAAACTTTTAAAGGTTCTGTTCCATATAATCTATATCCTAGAGAATAAGGTTCCGAATAATCCACATAGATACCTAATTTAGTAACCATCTCGCGAACCAACTGATTAGAGGTTAGTATCACCAACTCATCATCAAGTACAACAGAAGAACCAGAAGCAGAACTTATTCCAAAAGATTTCATTAACCCAGCGGCTTCACCCAAGCCAAAGTTTCCTGAAGATAGATTATCTCTATCATCCTGAAGCAAGATCTGTGCTGTTGCCTCATAAGTTTTCGGATATAATACAAGGTATAATATAGCAACAATTAAAGAAAAAAATCCTGCACCAATAATTAATTTCCAATGTAATAGATACTGGATAAACAGCGTACGTAAATCTAATGTTTCGTTATCTTTTACCTCCATGTCCATGTTATTTTGTAATTGCTAAAATGACAGTTGTTACCACAGATATTGCACTCAATATAGAAGAGAATACCGTTATGCTATACTGTTGAGCCTGACTATAACGAGCATTTCTTTTTTTCGCATCATTAGGTTCTACGTAAACCACATCGTTTTGACGCAGATAAAAATAAGGTGAAGAAAAAATTGCAGGATCAGTTATATCCAAACGTCCAATTTCTTTCTGACCATCATTGTCTCTTATAACTAAAATATTTGTTCTATTAGCATTAATAGTCATATCACCAACTCTTCCTAATGCATCTAAAATAGTTATCCGATCATTTGAAACAGCAACAGTTCCCGGTCGAGCAACTTCGCCCATCATAGTTACTTTATAATTAACTATCTGTACATTCACATTTACATCAGCTACATACTTGGAAATAGCTTTTCGTAAATTCTCTGAAAGTTCTTGTTTAGAAAGGCCTGCTACATAAACTTTTCCTAATACGGGGAATATAATACTCCCATCTTTGTCAACCAAATATGTCTGAAGCTGTTGTGAAACCTGTACTTTTTCTTCACCTTCTGCTGCATAAGCATACACAGGTGGATTAAATGGTGTTACTACAGTAGGATCCCAAGCCGTAACTGTTATACTTAATCTATCGTCCGGACAAATCTTTGAAGTATAATTTTGACTCATAGAATCTAACTGCTGTTCAGTTAAAGAATCTATTCCTTGAAAATACGTAACATTCTTTGGAACTGAGCAAGAACATGCTATTCCCATTAAAAAGATAAACAAAAAATACTTTAGCTTCATACAATCTATGATAATTATTAATGTAATTGCAAAGGTACAACAATTCCACAAGACTTAACAAGTAATTCATTAAATCTCTACTCTTCTAACGATGCATTTGACAGAATATTGCTGCATAAGGATACATTTAATCTCAGTTTTTTTCACATTCAGGAATAATTCTGTATGTTTGTCTAAAATTAAATTTGAGTATGTTTACTATTGGTAATTACAATAAGCTGAAAATCGTAAAAATACTTAGTTTCGGTGCCTATTTGGATGGAGGTGATGGGAAAGAGATCTTGCTTCCAACCCGTTATGTACCTAATGATGCTAAAGTAGACGATGAAGTAGAGGTCTTTATCTATCATGATAATGAAGGACGACTGATTGCAACAACCTTACATCCGAAAGCTGTTGTCGGAGAATTTGCTTTCCTGAGGGTTAAATCGGTCAATACTACAGGGGCTTTTCTGGATTGGGGACTTATGAAAGATTTGCTTGTTCCTTACAAAGAACAGAAAATGACCATGAGAGAAGGTAAATGGTATCTTGTGTATGTGCGTCTTGATCCGATAACAGGAAGAATCATGGCTTCTGAAAAAGTTGAAAAGTTTCTCAATAATATACCTCCTCAATACAAGTATAATCAGGAAGTAGATCTCTTGGTTGTTGAAGATGGGGAAATCGGTTATAAAGTGATTGTCAACAACCTGCACTGGGGCATGATATATCACAATCAGGTTTTTCAGCGGTTAGAGAAAGGAGAACATCTGAAAGGATATGTAAAAGAAGTCCGCGACGACGACAAATTAGATATAAGTCTGGCTCCTCTTGGCTATCAGAAAGTTGATGGAATAGCTAAAGTAATATTGGATGCCCTGCAAGTAAAAGGAGGATTTCTGCCTGTCCACGACAAGAGCGATCCGGATGTGATCTATTCATTATTTAGATGCAGCAAGAAGGCTTTCAAACAAGCTGTTGGTGCTTTATATAAACAGCATCTCATTGTCCTTGAAAAAGATGGGATCCGATTGACGGAACAAGATTAAATAGATCATAAACAAACACATAAAAGATGGTGTATTTTCCGATAAATACCCAGCCTTTCTAAATGAAATAAACGAGAATCGTCGGCAATCCTCACTGGATTTGTTTTCGATTCTCGTTTATTTTATTGTGATTCTTATTGATATACGAATATCTATCCTTTTTACTTCCTTTCACCCGGACAGTAAACAATCTCTTATTACATCATTTCCTGCAAAAAGGAAGAAAAAGAAATACCCATTAATTACAACCCCATTAAAGAAGATCTTTCAGACGACCTTCCGATTGCAGTTTGATAATTAATTCTCCAAACAGCGTATTGGCCCATGCAAACCAAGGACGGGTATAATCTTTGGGATTATCCTTATGGAAAGACTCATGGATAAATCCGGTACCTGCTTCCGTATCCCGAATCGTCTCAATACAATAACGAATTTCCTTTTCATCATTTGACGTATTCGCAAGCATAATCAAGCTCATCGGCCAAATGTAATCAATACCCACGTGCGGTCCTCCAATTCCTTCAGCCGCAGAACCTTTAAAGAAATAAGGATTTGACTGACTCCATACGAAGCGGCGCGTATTTTGGTAAATCGGATCATTGACATCCACACATCCTAAAAATGGTAAAGCCAACAAACTGGGAACATTGGCATCATCCATCAAATTACGACCGCCAAAACCATCTACTTCAAAGGCATAAATCTTCCCAAACTCCGGATGCTCAATAATACCATATTTCTTAACGGCAGCTTCTACTTCTGAAGCCAAAGCTTCGCAGCGGGTTGCAAATTCTGTATTATTCTTCACTACACGGACTATTTCAGCCAACTGACGCAAAGAAGTAATAGCAAACAAGTTGGAAGGTATCAAGAAACCAAATATCGTCGCATCATCCGAAGGCCGGAAAGAAGAGACAATCAGACCAACCGGTTTTACAGGACTACCAAAACCATTCAACAAAGTATCACTTTGCTTGGCAGTTGTACGACCAAACTGATACGGGCCATTGTTCTCCTTACGCTGTTGCTCAATAAAGGTCTTGTATACCAACTCCATGGCCTTCATCCATTCATTGTCAAATACAGATGCATCACCTGTTTCTTTCCAATAATGATAAGCCAAGCGGATCGGATAACATAAAGAATCGATTTCCCATTTACGTTCGTGCAATTCTTTTTTCATTTCTGTATGATCAGATTCCCATTCACTGCCAGTTGGGCCTTCATTAAAACCATTAGCATAAGGATCGATCAAAATACAATTAGCCTGGCGATGGATAACTCCTTGTAACATCTCCTGTAATTTCTTATCCTCTTTCGCTAATACGACATAAGGATATACTTGTGCCGATGAGTCACGCAACCACATCGCATGGATATCCCCCGTCAAGATAAAAGTATCAGGCTTTCCGTTCTTCATCTTAAATTCACAGGTTGTATCCAATGTATTAGGGAAACAATTCTCAAACATCCATGCTAATTTGGGATCTTTGATATGAGCTTTCACTTCTGCCAATTTAGCTTCCACAGCATCAGAAGTAAACTTACGAGCATTCTCTGCCGGACGTTTCGTTGTGAAATCATTCCAAACCTTGGCTGCCTGCTCTGTAAAAGAACCCGATTGTTCAACAGAAGCGACTGTACATTCTTCTGTTTGAGCGAACAATTTATCGCCCATCATTAATCCAGCCAAAGAAAGAGAACCTGTTTTTAGAAAATTACGTCTTGTCGTCATAATCTTATTTTGCTTTTAATGGTATTTTGTATACTGATTGTCAGTTTTACTTGCAAATGTACAAAAAAAAGAAAAGCTTCCTATCAATCCTGATAAGAAGCCTATAATTCTTTGCGTATCGAACCTCAACTCGGAGATTAACCTAAATACGACTTTAAGAGCTTGCTACGCGTTCCTTGTCTCAATCTTCTAATAGCCTTTTCCTTGATTTGGCGTACTCGCTCACGTGTAAGACCGAATTTATCGCCAATCTCTTCTAATGTCATCTCCTGACACCCAATACCGAAAAACATTTTGATAATCTCACTTTCTCTTTCGGTCAATGTAGCAAGAGCTCTATCAATTTCCTTCGATAAAGACTCGTTCATTAACGATCGGTCAGCAATAGGAGCATCATCGTTCACAAGCACATCCAAAAGGCTGTTGTCTTCACCTTCAACGAACGGAGCATCCACTGAAATATGACGTCCTGACACTTTCAATGTATCAGAAATCTTATCTACAGGAATATCCAATTCTTCTGCAAGTTCTTCTGGAGAAGGACGACGTTCATTTTCCTGCTCAAACTTAGAGAAAGCTTTACTGATTTTGTTCAGTGAACCAACCTGGTTTAACGGAAGACGAACAATACGAGACTGCTCTGCCAACGCTTGCAAAATAGATTGACGAATCCACCATACAGCATACGAAATAAACTTGAAGCCTCGTGTTTCATCAAACTTTTCAGCCGCTTTAATCAATCCTAAGTTTCCCTCATTAATCAAATCAGGCAAACTCAAACCTTGATTCTGATATTGCTTAGCTACAGAAACAACGAAACGCAAATTTGCTCTTGTCAACTTTTCTAATGCCCTACGGTCACCTCTTTTAATAGCCTGTGCCAACTCAACTTCCTCTTCTACTGTAATAAGATCTTCACGACCTATTTCCTGAAGGTACTTATCCAAAGAAGCACTTTCGCGATTGGTAATGGACTTTGTAATTTTTAATTGTCTCATCCAACGAATCTAATTGAAAAATACAGGGTACAAAGATAAATAAAATCTACCAAAAGAACAGGCTGAACACCTATCATGTTCAGCCTATTATATACCTTTAACATTTTAATATATATCTTCTCATTCTGAAGATATCATACACTTTGAAAAAGTACTCTATACAATATATGCTTATTCAGCCAAATCGATTGCATAATATTTGGTTCTTCCATTCGGATAGAATCCTTTGATGAACAAACCTTGATCTTCTGTACGACCATGTAAAATATCATCCACGATCTTTTCCAGATCTTCCGGAGTCTTCACACGCTGATTATTAACGATCATGATAATGAAGCCTTTCTTGATACCGGCATCTTTCAACTTACCGTTTGTCAATCCGGTCACTTCAATACCATAACTAACGCCATACTCACGTTTTTCCTTATCCGTCAAAGCCTTGAATGCACCACCTAACATTTCTGTTCCATCATCAGGTGTAATCACTTTCGTACTTCCTTGCGCATTCTTCAATTGAACTTCGAAACTCTTTTCCGTGCCTTTACGATTAACTTTCACCGTAACTTTATCTCCCGGACGATATTTACCAATCTGTTCCTGCAAAGCATTTCCAGATTTTACTTTCACACTATTTACCGAAATGATCACATCACCCACTTCAATACCAGCTTCTTTAGCCACACTACGATCGGCAAACTCAGCCACATAGGCACCTTCCGAAACTTTGATATTTTCTTTCATACTCTTCAACTCATTCTTGTATTCATCAGGAACATTCGGCATGCTTAATTGATCCATAATATCTCCAACACCTATAATCTGTACACCCAGAACAGCCCGCTGAACCGTACCGTATTGCTTCAAGTCGCTGGCTACTTTTCCGGCAATACTGATAGGTACAGCAAATGAGTATCCGGCATAACTTCCCGTTTCTGAATAAATAGCGGTATTGATTCCTATCAACTCTCCTTTTGTATTCACCAAGGCACCACCACTATTACCCGGATTTACAGCTGCATCTGTTTGGATAAATGATTCAATTTTACTTTTATCTCCCGAACCAAGTGAAGGTATACTACGACCTTTGGCACTGACAATACCGGCTGTTACCGTTGATGTCAGATTAAATGGATTACCTACAGCTAAAACCCATTCTCCTACTTTTAGCTTTTCTGAATCACCAAAAGGAATAGTGGGCAGATCTTTTGCTTCAATCTTGATCAAAGCAATATCGGTAGCCGGATCTGTTCCTATCAGTTTAGCTTCAAACTTACGGTTATCATTCAACGTAACTTCCAACTCATCTGCTCCGTCAATCACATGATTATTGGTTATAATATATCCATCTGTTGAGATAATCACACCAGAACCTGATCCCACACGAGGCTGTGCTTTCGGACGCTGGAAACTACCACCGCCACCAAAACCGAAGAAATATTCAAATGGATCAATATACTGACCACGGGACGAAGATTCACTGGCATTCTGCGTTGCCATAATATGTACTACTCCATGTACTGCACTTTCAGCAGCCACCGTAAAATCTGTATTCTCGGCAGCAACGGAAGCATAATTAACCATCCGTACCGGTTGACTAAACACATTGGATATACTATCTCCTGATACAGCATATTGCTGATGTTTCATCATATAAGTACTTGTACCAATAGCGGCACCCGAACCTACTGCTGCAACTAAGGCAACTCCTAAGACTCCTTTCCAAATTGTATTCATAATCCTTTTATCTAATTAGGTTCAACATTCAATTTTAACACTTTCGTTACGACAAAGAAAGAGCAAAAAATGTACAAGTATTTCTTTTCCACCCCATTTTTTATCACTTTTAACGAGCAATATCTCAGGCTTAACCGGGGTTAACAGTACTTTGTGATGCAAAGTACCTTTTTAACAATCTATTTTCTGACATTCTTGCTGTATCATCATAAAAACAGACCCAAAATGGCAGGAAAAGTTTATTATCATGTCAGAAATTCTGCCTCAGCAAGAATTATATTTTTGACAGATCAGGGCTGACGCATTACAAATTTCCAGACCTTTTAAAAAGTATTTATCTTTAGGTAGTCAAAGGGATAATAATAAAAATCAAAGAAGTAATGGAAATATTTTCTATATTAGAAAAAGTATCAGATCCTCGTAGAGATCATTTGAAAAAATATAGTT
>OMFJ01000119.1_pt1 | contig 41443 bp, 64 predicted proteins | sample 1674351 | NCBI WGS metagenome assembly OMFJ01 (sample SAMEA103958164, study PRJEB25191) | human gut metagenome | biome: human-associated habitat [ENVO:00009003]; feature: intestine environment [ENVO:2100002]; material: feces | place: Germany | collected 2013/2015
ATTTACTTTTTTTTAATCAAATAATCAAGAAATAGCATTTTAATATACTTATTCCAGCAAATATAGATTAGATAAAATACAATAAGACAAAAAATCAAGAAAATCCATCACTTCTCAAACAATCATTATACTATATGATACAGAAACACTTTATACAGAACATAAGGATCTTATGTAAAAATTCTAAAAAAAATAATTCAAAAAAATTTAAAGAAAGGGGTTGACGATAGAAGCCGTTGGTGTATACTTGTAATTGTCAAACGACAACAACCGTTAGACAAGAGGTGATACAAACACCCACGATACTGTTCTTTAAAATCTATTTAATACAAATAGTTAAACACTAGTAACAAGTATTAGAGATAACTTGCAAAGGCACTATTTATAGGGCTATCAGCAAGTGAAGTTATTTGAAAGTAAACGTGTTTAAGTTCTTTGAAAAATGAATACAGTTCGGGCTTGAGATGTAGTGGTGTACATCGTTTATCACAAGCAACGCCGTGATGATGGCTATACATATAGTAAATATATATGCCTTTAGATACCTATATGTGTATATGTAAATGCCATCGAGCGTGTAAGTCTTGAGAGGTTACGTATCTTTTTAGAGAAAGCCCTCTAGCCATTTTAAGAACAAATACTACCCTTGACACTCAACAGTGCGATGATGGGGCACGTGTAATCACATCGTGAGATATTGTTATACGTTCGTTGGAGCATTCGAGAATGCTAGGTGTAAACGATTTTTTCGAGATTTTATTGTTACGGAAGTTTCGGGCGGTAGCTTTAAAAATCGCCCTACTTATGACCGAAGAAAGCTAACTACTTTCGATAGTCGCCAGTTATTACAAATCATTGTTAGGAGGAAAAAACACATGGAAAACACAATGAAAACTATCGCTAAAAATGAAGTATTTGAATCACTCGCACACTATCTATTCCTTAGACACGCTTACACAAATGAAGATGAAGCACTAATCGACTGTTACACAAATTCCAGTGAAGTCATTGATACTCTCATCTATCTAGATGCAGTTGGCGAGCCTAATGCTCAAAGTTTCTACTATAGCTATGTATCTTTCTTAGGAAGTGAGGACTAACAACCTTGAAGAACATCTAACACGAGGGGTTTATCCCCTCTTATGTAATGCAACCATAGACGGTTACAAGTCCGTTTGAAAAATGCAGAGTACATAGACGAGTCATTAGGTATGTGCAGACAAGCACGAGGAGGAAGAAAAAATGACAACTAGTAAAACATTCAAAGGCAACGGAGCCGACAAGATTCTTGCTGAAAAGATTATCAAGAAAGTGACTGAAACAGGTCATTTACCATGGCAAATGCCATGGGACAAGAGAATTAATGCTTATTCTTACGCAAGTAAGAAACCATTCTGTCTCGTTAACAAGTTCTTGCTTGACCATGAGGGTGGTTATGTATCATTCAATGAAATTAAGAAAAAGGGCTATCAGTTCAAGCCTGAGTATGAGGGTGTAAAGGGTCTAGCTGAACCAGTGTTCATGAGATGGCTAACTGAAAAGGAAGTGCTAGACAAGGACGGAAACCCACAACTAGACAAGGACGGCGAGCCACTGACAAGAGACTATTGGGGTACAAGATTCTTCAGTGAATGGTCGATTGGCTACCTATTAGACAAGGACGGAAAACCGTTAGTAGACGGAGAAAGCAAGGAACCATTGTATAACTACAACGCTGAACAGTTGATTGCTAACTACTTCAACCGTCACGGAGTCACATTGGTTAGAAATGCAAACGTCAATCAAGCGTGCTTCATTCCATCATCAATGACAGTCAATATCCCAAATGACAACAGATTCAAGGATTCTACTCTTTACTACTCTACAGTATTCCATGAAATGGTACATAGTACTGGTATCGAACTCGGTAGAAAAATGAGTGGAGACAAAGAAAGCAAGGACTACAGTTTTGAAGAATTAGTAGCTGAAATTGGTGCATGGATTCTAAGAGGACTATGCGGAATTGAAACTGTACAAGCTGAGGAAAACAGTACATCGTACTTGCAAGGTTGGTGTAGTACATTCAAGGAAAAGCCTTATTGGATAATGATGGCTTACTCAATGGCTGACAAGGCTGTGAAGTGCATTACTGAGGGATTGGATTCCACTAAGGAACTTCCATATACAGAAGTCAAGGCACTGCCAGCACCTAAGGAAACGAAAAAGACAACTTCCTCATATACTAAAACGCTCGCTAGAAAGACAACAAAAAAGGCTCGCAAGGTTCAAAAACAGAACCTTTTTGATGAAGTCTCAAGAGAACAGAAACGTGGTATCAAGAAAATGCATACATACTGTACAAGAAATGCCAAGAAAACAGGTAGACCAGTGTTAGCAAAACAGTACGAATGTACATGGAACGACAAGAAATACAACACAGTTACAGACAGTTACATGGTTTTTATGACAGAAAGCAGCATTGACGGATTTGAACCACTGTCAAAAGAGGAAACAAAGCCAAACATTGAACGTATGTTAAACATATGTAAGGCACTTCCAAGCGATGTTACTGGAGTATCACAAATCGACATTGACGAGCTTAAGAAACAAGCTAAAAAATCAATCAAAGATGATATCAATGTTGGTACATACAAATTATTCAATAGTTATGTAGATGCTAAAAGACTGCTGACAGTGCTTGAATGTATGGACTACAAATACAAGGATATTGTTATCAATGTTCCAAAAGATAACTTGAAGCCTATCATGTTTAGAAGCACAGACCTTAAGAACTATGCACTCTTATGCCCTATTAGACACAATGAAGCCTAACCACGGAGTTAGGCTTTTTGAATGGAGGAAGATATGGAAAACGTATATAAGTTAGCTACTGATTTACTACAGTTTGCTCGTAACTATGACACATACGAGTACATGGATACACATGACACAAGTGAAATAACAGTTGAAGTTATCAATGATACAGTTGCTCAACTGCTGAATGACAAGGAATTTCATGGCATTTGTGAATGGCTTTACAACATCTACAGTGAAGAAAGCGTATATGGCTGTACAAACAACGCTCATGAAAGTATCGCACTGCTGAGAAGATTGGAGGGAACATGGACACGCTGAGATTTTGCATCAAGGTTTTTCTACTCGCAAGTATTGTAAGTATCATCGCAATTCTTGCCTTTATTGGTTTCGTTGACTGGTGGTTTTTAGTAATAGCATAGGAGGAAGATATGGCTAAATTATATTTCATTTCAAGAGTAGTACATGAGTTTTACAGATTAGATGAAGAAGCATTCACAGTCGGTGGGTGTTTCAATGCACACAATCGTGAAGAAGAAGTCATTGATGTGTATGATTCAAGAGGACTGGCTAAAAGAAGATTCAAACCGTACCGAACACATATGAGTCGTGTAGGTAAGAACGTTATTGTAGAAGAATATGCAGTCATTGAACGTGAATACGACTTCAAGGCAATGATTAGAGACTATAGTGAATTGCATAGTAAGTATGACTGTATTGAAGCACTGAAAAAGAATCCATTTGACTACAACTACTATGAAACATGCTATGAAGATGTAATTGAGTGTTCCCCTCGCCTATACACTGGATATGTAGAGTGGGACGACATGCAGAAAGCAAAAGCATTTTCAAGCTACATTGTTGCTTGCAGATGGGTCGAGCTAGTAGAAGAAAGCAGAAAAGGTCAATGGGTCAAACGCAGTGGTGTTGAACTTCACTGATGGTTATACAATTCCATTCAAAAACTGTTTATATATGTAAGCTGAAATTAGCTAAAGGAGAAAAGAAAAATGAGTTGCTATGTAGTAGACAAGAAAGTTATTGATTTGATGGTCACCATATTGTTAGTACTGATAAAATTGCAGACTTGCTTTATCGGTTGGACTTTAACTATGGAAAACTGTTTTACAGATGGGTTTACAATGATGCATTTCCAGAGTTTTCGGTAACAAATGATGAAAAGTCATTTCACAATCAATTTAAGGTAAAAGGAGAATAATATGACAGTTTATGATTTGATTGACTTAATCGTAGTTGATACAAAAGTAGAAATTTACAGCTATGATGAAAGTGAAGTAATTTACAGTGGTACGGAGTATGAAATACCCGATAAGTTTAAAGGGCTTGAAGTTGCAAGTATAGAAGCAGGAAATGAAGTACTTGTTATTAATATCTAGGGGAATGAACAGTTCCCCTTTTTTCTACTCTACAGAAAGGAATATAAAATTATGAGACTTACAGTTAACTACACTATTTTAGACATTTTGCACAATGAACATATGATTACTGCTGAAAAAGAAATAACAGAAGAAGATTTACAATTTGTAAAGAAAATCATCAATAAATTAGATCCTTATAACTGTATTTTCTTGACAGATGAGAATGGATATTTTCTTAGAATGTATTATGAAAATTTTGAGGATAGAGAAAACAAGATTCTTAAAGTTTCCCTTCATAAGAACAATGTAAATAAAATTTGGGAAAGAGAAATGTCACGGTCTAGGGTATACAAGCTAGTAAAAAAAGCATTGGAAACTGGATTAGATGAAGATTTGGGGATTGAATGAGAGAACTGTTTAATGGAAAAGATGCTTATGTGATTATCAACTACAGTAACAAGACTCACTTGATAAGGCACAATGTAACACGAGCGTTTGAAGATGATTACAAAAACGGAAAATTAGAGACAAAACAAATCACAATATTTGATGAAAAGCCACATCACTTTTATGTAGACAATTACGATGGAACGATACAAATCAATTCCATCGTTTTTGTTTCCGAGAAAAATAACAAGACAATTTTCAGATATACATACAGATAGGAGGTAATACGTATGATGAGAATTAAGTTTGATACTAAAAATGCTGCATTCAGAGAAAATGATTCAGATTTAGAATTGCAGTCTATTGAGATTCTGAAAGAGATTATCGAAAAGTTAGAAATTGGTTGGAAAGAAGGAAACTGTTTCGATGTAAATGGTAACAAAGTCGGAGAATGGAAATTAAGATAGGAGAAAATTATGAAAAAGGACTATATTATTCAATCAATAGAAATGTTATTAGATAAAAATCATCTTGATGATAGCAGTTCAATTAGCATTTTGCTAACTATGTTACAACAATATAACGATAATGATGCAGAAACAGAAGTAAATCCTTTACTTGAAAGACTGTATAAAGTCAGACAACAGGAAGAATATGCAAAACAATTGCAGAAAGAGACAGATAATAAGGAATTCAATCTAGTTTACGATAAAGTTAAAGAAATTATTCCAAGAGCAAAAGAATTACATGAACTGCGAAAAGAATTCAACTATCCACAGACAGCCATGAATCCGTTTTATGATGAATATCCAGAGTTTTGCCCTTATAAGGACAGACGAGGAGATAAGGATGATGCTGATGATATTATTTGGGTAAAAAATGGAATTGGTGTGAAACCATTTAACGACTATGAACATTATGTATGTGTAAATTATTATGATGGAACTATTTCAGTACGGCTGGATTCGGAGAAGTCCAATGAACCAATGTCTAAGTACAAGCAAGAATGGGTTAACAGTCAGCTAAAGGAAATTGCAGAAAAGTTTGATGATTTCTATCAATGTGAATATGCAAAGTTGGAATTTGAATTAAAAAGGAGAAGTGAAAGTTCAGATGCAATAATTGAAAAATGTAAAGATAGAGAACAGAAACTAGGGAAAAGATAAATTGGAGTATTTATGAAAAAAACATTTAGAGTAGTATACAGTACAGAAAAGTACGTTGCAGTCGATACAGAGAACTGTAAAACAGATGATGAAATTGTTGATTTGGTTTGCGACCAAGTGGGAGCAGATGCATTAGAAATACTTTATGTAGATGATGAGAAAGGAGAAGCTATTTATGGATGAATTTTTAGAAGATAGAATCTATGATACAGCAATAAGTGCCGATTTTGTAACAACTTTTTACAAAGATTATGTAAACTTTGAAGCACATTCGCCATGTGGAGAAGATATTGGCTTTGAAGTGTATAAAGAAAATTACACTTTTGATGATATCTTTGAAGAAGTAATGTCAAATTTCAAGTACTTTGATGTAGATGAGCATGCAATAATGTGGTATGAAACCAACGGAAAAAGTGGAGCACCAACAGACTTGATGACATTACTTAATGATGCTCAAGCTATCAAGAACATGTACGGATACTTGTATATGCAGATTTTTAACTTAAAGAAAGAACTGGAGGAAGAATGTTAACAGAAGAACAGTATGAAAGAAGCAAAAAGAGAGTCAGACGTAAATTGAAAGTCATGACTGCTATTAGAATTTTAACTAACCCACCCTTTTACTATAAAGGCACTAATCGTTTTCGTTTAATCGAACAATGCTTTGATGAAATTGACAAATTGTTCGATAACCATGTTAGAATACAGTAGTAGAGAGGTATTGAATATGAGTGACTGGAAAAGCAAATTGTCAGCAGAAGCGTTGGAAAAGAAACGTGAAAGAGACAGAGCATATAGTAAAAACGTAAAAAGCAAGACTCTAACACGAGCTGGGTTTGACCTAAAAAAAGGCTCCAAATATGAGGAAATCTATAAGTCAATTCCAAACAAAGCTGAATGGTTTAGAGAATGCTTAGAAAAATATGAGGAAGAACACAAGAATGAGTGATGAAATCGAGATTCTTGGAGAGCCAAAGAAGAAATCTAGATGGATGACCAACAAGGAAGAATACAATCGTAAGTACAGAAACCAACGTACTCGTTGTATTTCCTTTAGGCTGCGTACACATGAAGATGAGAAATATATTAAAATATATCAGAGAATCCCAAATAAAATAGAATTTCTCAGACAGTGTTTAGACGCATATGACAAAGGAACATTCAAATTCGGTAAAAACTAGAAAGAAAACTCAGCACTACAGTAAAACATTGAGACAGATTCCTATTTATCTCCGTAAGGACGACCCACTCAATTTCGTGTGGGATTCCATTGAAGATAAACATGCATGGTTTGTTGAGAAACTTACTATGTATGCAAGGAAACACCCCGAAATCTTCCGTAACAAAGATTTGTAGTGCAAAAAGAAAGGACCCTACACCTAGAGGGTCCTTTTTCTATTTAAGTATTACTTGCCTATTTAAATAGAATCTTCATACTTTTTGACTGCTTGCAGAATTGCAAGGTCAAACATTCCTTTTACCTTGGTTTCAGAAAAGCCTAGTTCTTTTGCCAAGTCGGAATATTTCTTTCTTCCAAGAAATATTTTTTCCAAGTCCTTGCGTTCCCAAGGCTTCAAATTATCTAAAATTCTATGAACTCTTTCGGACTGGTAGTTAAGTACTTCCAGTTCTTTTTCCAGTTCTTCCTTCTTTGCTACATACTCAGCAAGTTTACAGTCATTGTCTTGACCACTGTAATGTACACTTCCCCATTGACTAGAGTGCAAGTCAAACTTGCTTTTCAGCAGTTCTATTTTTGTTTCTATCTGCTTTCTGATTGGAGACTGTGACAGATAGCTTTCAAATTCCTTCTTAAACCACTTTACTTTCTTAGAATCTTCTGAGTTCATTTTAACCGCCTTTCTAGCCTTTTTTAGACGCTTTTTCTACTTTCCAATAATTATATCATTTTCAGTATTTTTAAAGCGTATACGCAAGGCTAGAGGCTCTATCTCCATTTCATTGAGTTTCTGTCAAAAGTTTTTCCTTCATCTATGTATTCATCCATCTTTTCAATGAATACTCTGGAATCTTGAATCAATACGTCACAGATTGCTGAACTTCTAAAGAAGTCTACACATTCAACAATTGTCTGCTTGCTTGAATCAAGAACTCTGTTTCTCATTTCTTCACTCAAGCCATTGTCATAGTCCAACGCATCTATGAAAGCTACGCACGCATGACTGTAGTCGTCTACTGCTTGGTAGATTACATTCATGGCAAGTGATTCCCAAGGGTCTCCAGTAATTTTCAAATCACGCTTCACTTGGAACTCCCCTCACTAAGAATCCGTTTCTGATAACACATCTTTCGTTGTATTCTTTGCATGTGCCTTTTCCATATACATGATTGATGTATCTGATGGCTTTATACATTTCCTTGTCGCTTCTGAAAGCAATCAAGCACTTATCTTCGCACAGACTGATACAGATAGCATTGCATTTCTTGATTGCATTAGGCAGCTTTGCATCATCTTTCAGTGCAGCTTCCATTGCTAACTTCTCGTCTATGTAGCAAACCGAAATTTCCATTGTCTATTTTCTCCTTGTAGCGATTATTCCAATAATGGCAAATGTGATTGTTAGGACAGACAGAAACAGTAGGCTTGCCATTATCACTCTTACTAATTTCCATAAAACATACATTTCTATCCCTAAAAAATCTAAAATTATCATGTTTCTGTAGGCAGTGAATCATTCTTCCACTTTTGATTCTGCAATTGCCAGTGACTTGAATTTATCGCCGTTCTTTGTGCCTTTAATGCATCTATTTTCTTGCTTTTTGTATGCATCTAAGTACCATTCGTCTTTGTCGCCATTGTATGTCAGCTCATAGTACATTCCATCGTGCAGGTCTGTACTCATTAAATACTTCCAATTTTGAAGTGTCTTGCACTTCCATACAATGTATGGTTCTGCATCTTCACATGCATTTTCTAAGTTATATTTTTCCTTTACGTAATTTCTTACTATTTCAAAAGCAATTTCGTCTCTAATTTGATTCATATTCTCTCCTTAAAAATGTGCAGTCCTTTGCCCTGTCGGATTGCTTGCAAGTAGTCTCCCTTTATCTTTTTATAGACTTATGTCCTTTGAATCCATCTAACAAGATGAATTGCCTAGCACCCTAGAGTTGCGACCTCTCTCCTAGTTACGCTTATTTCTTGTCTATCTTTTCAAAAATGTAGTCAACTGAATCCTTAATCACATCTTCTGCACTTTTAATATTCTCTTCTGTGACTTGAGAAGCAACCATCATCTGATAGCAAGTTTCCTTGGCTGGAATAAATGTAATAACAATTAGCATTGACAATGAAACAACTAACAATCTCTTGTTTGTTTTTTTATTAGCTTTTAATTTTTCTTCATCCTCATCGACGAGGGCATTTAAAGTGAGAAAAGCCATTACTACTCCACATACAATCAGCACAATTGAGCATACTTCTTGTAAATTCACTAGAAAATTCACAGCATAGAACAACCACGGATTGATAATTGGTTTCATAGTCCTAACTCCTCTAAACTGTATTCCTTATTAACTTCCATACCTTTATACATTGCATCATCATCGAGATATGGAAAATGCATTCCATCGCCATTTTGAAGTATAATTCTAATACATTGTTTTCCATCATCGAAATCTTGAGCTTTTACAATATACACTATCATTTTTCTAAAAGGCTTGATAACTGCTGACAAGTATTCTCTTTCTACATCGTCTAGAATTGGCTCTTTGGCTTCTTCTAATAGCCACTCAATAGCCTTTTGTTTGCAAACTTTACAACTATGTGGGCATTTGCCATTATGGAACAAATAAATAACACAACATGTTAGATCATTTGTTTCGGCATTTAATAGTACATCTTTGTACTTTTCAATGTTTAACATAAGTCTAGTTTTCCTCTTGTTCTCCTTCTTCTTGATAATCTTCATATGCAGTAAACTCATTTCCGTGTCTCCAAAATGTTTTTCCCCAATCAATTCTCTGCATACAGTTGTCGCAACACTTTTGGTTACTTATTACATGTGCCCCACAACTTGGACAAAGATACGCTTCTATCTGTGGTGCATTCTTTCTAAACCTAATCTTTGCAACTACATATTTAGGTTTTGTCTTTTCAATAAGTTTCCTTAAAGGCTCAATATTTGCTTCTATTTCAAAGTCTGGAACTTGGTCATAAACAAGACCTTCATAATCATCGTTAGGCTCCATGCATCGCAATGTAAGCCAATCTAAGGCTTCTTCATATTTGTTCATGATTTACCTCATCTGTTCCGATTTTTTCTTTAATTCTTTCTTTTATTGCATATGCCCAATTTGCGTTTGTATCATCTGGGCATTCAAATCCGATGTCTGTTGAAATACACGCACATCTTCCTAAATATTCCAAAGGGCAAAGCACGTTACCGTCTCCAGTTGCATCGTCCAATAGTGAAGAAACTTCTTCAATTACTTCGTCGTAATACCCAAGGATACGCATTGAGCCTTCTACTGAATGCTCATATGTATCTTCCAAATTGCGATAGTTGGCTTCTGCTACGTGCAGAAATTCTATCAATTCATCTTTAGTACAAGACTTAAGTGTTGAGTCTGAATACATTTTTCTTCCAAGGCATCCTATATTCATATTGCTATTCTCCAATCAACACAACATTGTTTAGATGCGTGTAAATATGTTCTCCATTTTTCCCGATAATTGAAATTGCATCACTGTTTTCGTAATCAGCCCAACTGCTAAGTTCTATTTCTTTTGCTTCTCCGTCAGGCATTTTCACGATTGCTTTCTTATACGTGTATGTCGTATCTACAATCTGCTTGTTTCCAATACACCCACACAGAAACAGTGCTAACAATGGTAATAAATATTTTTTGTTCATGCTTCTTCGTACTCCTTTACAATTTTCTCCATAATTTCTTTGCCTTTTGTTTTAGCTTCTTCTTCTGTACGAAAACAATTTCCACTCTCCCACATAGCATAGTTCTCAATAAGTTCCCAAAACGTATTGCAACAAGTTCCGTTGATTTTGGTACTATAACTCCAATATTGTTCGCCATATTTAGGCTTCCATCGCTTAGGTACTACTTTGTAATCGCCACTTATAAGTTTATTAACTGTGGTTGATGGTTCAGCATGCCAAACATCCTCTTTTCTTTCTTTGTAAAAAAGTCCATCTTCTCTGATTTTGTATAAGTCATTATCTACTTTTGTACCATCAGGATTTACAAGTCTGAACTCTTGTTCAAGCTCTAGCCCTAACATTTCTGCGAATTGTTTCCAGTATGTCATTTTTCTTTAAATTGTCTCTGTAGTTCTAACGCTTTAGCTAATGTTTCCTCATTAACTGGTGTAGAGACAATATCTCCTTTCTCTTGTTTCTTCATGTAGTCGGGCATTTCTACCTCGTTTGTTTTGTAATTATTCTGCAATGTATAGAATGTCTGCCAGTTGTGTTCAACACTCTGATTAACTATCTCAATTCTTACCGAATCAATGTCAGATAGATGTTTCAGCTTGTTTAACGCAAGTTTAAACGCATATTCTGTTTGAATTGGTTTCTTGATAGACTTACGCATGTATAGAAATGCTTTTAATGCTTCTTTTAATTCTTCATTTTCAGTGAAAGAATCAATCATTCCATTCAAGTCTGCTTTAGCTGACTTCTTTTTCTTCTTTTTATCTGTATCTATATCTATCTCTATATCTTTCTCTAACTCTATCTCTATCTCTATCTCTGGTGTAGATTTCTTGTTAGATTCCTTACAGATTTCTTTACTGCATGATATTTTTCTTTGATATTCACGTTGTCTATCTGCTTCTGTAGATGATTTCCCAATGTATTTTTGAATATCTAGCATGTAAATTGCACCGCTATCAAGTATCTCTATCAGCCCTAAGTCTTTAAACAACACAAGTGCTTTTTCAACGTCTCCTACTGAATGACGTGTAATTGTAGCTATCATCTGTGAATTGTACGGTATGCGTTCATTAAGCATCAGTTTTCCATCTGACTGTAGACTCATTAGATACAGTTTTAGAAGAATGTTTGAATACTTATATCCATCTTGCATGGATTCAAGTACTTTCATTTTGTTTGTATCAAAGAAATTCTCTTTAAGTCGCATGTAATAGTACTTTTTGTTATCTGACATTATTGGAACTCCGAAAGAACATCTTCGAAATCATCTAACAGATTGCTTTCATATTCTCTAAAGAACTTGTCATCAAGTACTTCAAAATTGTCTACAGAGTCCAGTGTGTATGAAATTGCTCTTGACAGGTTTTTCTGCAGTCTGCAACGGAACAAATCAATTGTTTCTTCTCTAGTCATGACTGTTTCTCCGTGAGTGCGATAAGAACATCTAGCAATTCTTTTCTGCTGACTGACACAATGCGATTGTTTACGATTCTCATACCTTTGTATTCCAAGATATTTAGATTGAGAACATCTTTTTCCTGGCTGATATAAATTCTTTGATTACTATTAACTGCTTTAATTGAATAATGTTTAATCATGTAATGTGTACACTCCGTAATAGGAGTTCTTCCCTTTCTTCATTTCCATGCGAATGTCATGTCCTTGTTTTCTCAAATCAAATACGACTGCTGATAATCTCGTGATATTGAATTTATTGAATGCAATCATGCTTGTGATGTATTCATGACACTGCAAATACTGCAATACTTCATCTTTCTGAGTAACTTTCTTCATAATATCCATTTCTACCCACTTTTTAGCTCGTTTTAGGGGGTGTTCACATATCAGATGAACAATTAACCATTTGAATAGAAACACCCCTCAAATCGGCTTTAAAATGGCAAATCGTCTTCTGTGATATCTGTAGATACTGAACTTGCAACTTCTGCTCTTGTATAAGTCTGCTGAGTTGCTTGTGTCTTTGTTACATTTCCAGTCATTTCAAAGTGGTCTACAACTAAACCAATGTTGTTTTTCTTTCTTCCACTCTCGTCTGTAGTCTCATATGCATCTACATGTGCTTCGATAATTACATAGTCTTTCTTGTGCAGATACTGCTCTGCAAATGATGCATTTCCACCATTCTCTCTGTCCCATGCAGTGAGTGGTACAAATTTCCAGTCCTTGCCAATCTTTACAGACAGACTTACTTTTGCTTGTTTCTTTCCACTCTGTGTTACATAGATTTTTGGGTCATTTCCTAAATAACCACTGATAATTAATTTATTCATTTTCTACTCTCCCTAATTGTTACTTCCACTCTTGGATTCTCTTTATCAAAGGCAACTGTATAGTGCAGTAGGTTGATGTATTTCGTTGAATCATCTGGAAACACACCATACTTCACAAGTCCGTCTTGGATTCCCTTCACACAGAAACTGATATTGTCTAAATCTCTTCTGTGGTTTGCTTCTACAAACGTTACCCACAGTTCACACGGATTTGTGTGCTTGTGCAGTTTGCCTAAGTCACAAGCCATGATTGCACTTGCAATTGTCTTTTCTTCTAACTGTCGCTTTAGTGATGCTGCATAATACATATTTCCACGTTCAGCAGAAATATATTCATTCAGACTTACCAATCGCCCGCTAATCACTATCGTATCGAGACCACTCTCGTACGGTTGCAGAGTCATTAAGTCGCAACTGTAGTTTGAGTGCGTTGATTTTTTCGCCGAGCGTTCTGTATTTCGTTTCCGCACAGTCCCTCTTAAATCTCTTTTCCGCAATTTCTTCGTCTCCTACGAGAAACTGGCTGATGAAAGTAATCTTCATTCCACTAGCCATTTCTACTAATGCTTTCTTTCGATAGAGAACCTTGTAGTCTCTATCCAGTTCTGCGAGTTTGATTCCCGCTTGTTCATAATTGTCAATCGTGTTGTTAAGCTCTTCTGTGAGTTCTTCACCACGATTCATCAAGTCGATTCCATCTAGATTCATAAGTAGTTCCTTTTAAATTCCTTCATCCACTTTTCATGACCGTACTTTCGCTCAAAGGCTTCTTGTGCTTGTTGCTTGAGCCATATAGCGACCTTCTGCCCTTGTGGTGTCTGATGCAGTTTCATGTGAACGTCATGTCGGAGAAAAATCCAGAGACCGCATTTGTCACTCTTTTTTCTGAACGGTCCATTCATGATGTGGTGAACATCTAAATTTTGTGTTGAGCCAGTTAAGTAACAGACTCTCAAGGTTTTTCCATTCTCTGTTTTTTGAACAATTGATTCAGCCATTTTCAGTACCTTCTTTTTCTAAAACTGAATTTCTATATGCGAGTGCATCTTCAAGTGTTTTGAAGTTTTTAGCTTTACCATCTCTTTTTTTGAAAGAGACATAGTAGTAGCCATTTTTATTTCTTGAGATGTATTTGTATCCAGTATTACTTTTTACGACATGCCTTTTGCAATGGATTCGTTCTGAAGAATATTCATTATTCTCTGAATAGGTACACCACTCTAAATTGCTTGCTCTGTTGTTTTTTCTGTTATAGTCTTTGTGATTAATACACGGTTTGTTATGTGGGTTTTCAATAAAATGTTTAGCAACAATTCTATGCACTAAATATCTTTTTCTTTCACCATTTTTTGTCAGCCCAATTGTCAAGTATCCTTTTCTTATTGGGGTTGCTTTCATTATTTTTAAGCATGTTGTGTATCCCCCATGACCGTCTGATTCCAACGTTGTTCTAACACGTCCATAATTGCTTATTTGGTATCTGCCACCATAGTTTTCAATGTTTTTCCATATTTCCATATGTAATAATGTCCTTTATCAACTGTTCTCCATTGAGTTCATCTACATCAAACAGATTCCCATATGATTTCTTCGGTAGAAACATGCAAGCTAGGCTTTCAACCTTTACGTCATATGTCTGTTCAAGTGCCATCTTGTAAAGTGTCAACTGTAGTGATAAATACTTTGGATAGTATTTAGATGTAGTCTTGTAGTCCATAAGTGTTTTCTTGCCATCTACAAGCCCATAGAAGTCAAATTTGCCCGCATAGAGTGCTTTACCGTCTCTTACATAGGCAACTGGAATTTCTTGCATTTCTGCCATTATTACGTGCTCTTCTGCAAGGCTCTGATACCGTCTCAATGCAAGTCCTTCAAATGACTTTCTGTCTACGTCTGTCTCTTCGCCTTTGTTCCACTTCTCAATCATTTCATGCACTTTAGTCCCATAGCTTGCTGCACGTTTCAGTGTGTCAGTGCTAATACCTTTGTACATGCTCGGCATCCATATCTCATGGATTAGAGTGGTCACACTCGGTGTAATCACTCCATCCACAAGGTACGTGTGCGTTTCTTCTATAAATTCAATCATTGTATGTGATGCGTACAGACGCTTTGACTGTTGACGACTTGCAATAGTCATCAAAGATGTTGTCTTCCTTCATCTTCTTTGTGTCTGCTACGACTCTCTTGCTTTCGGGAACATAAGTGAATGTGACTACATCATTAGAGAATTTCTTGATTCCATGTTCTTCCATGGCTTTCAAGAGTGATTCTTTCATTTCCCCTTCAATCTGCTTTGCTTCTGCAATCTGCAACTGTAGGTTTCTTAATTCTTGAACTGCTTTCTGTGCCTTTTCGCCTAGCACAATTTCATTGTCTTTTGTTGTAATGTCTAGCATGATTCTTCCTCTGTCTTGACTGGTTTCTTCAACTGTTCAATTGCTTGTGATGCTTGCGTGACTGTCAAATCTTCCAGTCTCTGTACCTTGTAGAATGCCATCATGTTAGCGACACGCTCTGCATCGCCTTTCTTGAGAATTGCGACCTGTGCCTTTGAAGCTAATCGCTTGCCATTGTCAGCCACTAGTGAACCTTCTTCGCCTTGCTTCATTCCACTTCTTTTATCCAAGTCGTCCTCTACTGCGAGGTCATAGGCTTCTACGTATAGATAACGTCTCATATATGTATGAAGTGAGCCGAGATTCTGAATTGCAGTTGCACCTTTTACAATTGCATCAGCAGTTTCACTCTCATAAACCAAGCCTTTAGATGTATCATCTGTATCAACGATTTTTAATACTGCCTTTTCAATCTTCACACCATCGGGATTGTATGATGTGATGATTTGAAACTGTGTGAATAATCCGTATTTTGTATTCAGTTCATTCAGCTTTGGTAAGAAATCCGTCAACTGCAAGTAGGAGAATTTAGCAAAATTATTCTTTCCGCTTTTTGAATCAACACTCTTTTGCAGTTCACATTTGACTGCTTGCATCTTCTGATAGATGTTCATTGTCTCTGCCATCAGTTCATTCCTTTCTTGCACTTTGCAAATGCTCTTTCAGTGATTTCAAATAGTTTCTGTGCAGCATTCTCTGATGAAACGAAGCCATCTTCATCATCGGATAATGAATTAGCAATACCACCAAGCAAAAGCGTCTTAAATTCACTGTCTATTTCTTCTCTATCAAATCCCATGTTGATGCCTTCATCTAATGTTCTGTATCTCAGTGCAATGACGGCATAGCAGAGTTCTTTTACCAACTTGTCTGATTTTCCATCTATTGTGACTTCTGTTTTGTCTACCTTAATCATTTCAATACCTTCTCCATTTCTTCTCTGACTTCATCAATTGATTCTTGATTTGAGATATCCTTGTCTAACATTTCTCTAAGGAATCTCTTTACTTCTTCTTCGGGAAACACAAATCCTTTTCCAATCTTGATAGCGTGTAAAAGTCCCGCATTTCTCAGATTGTCGATTTTGTTTCTGTCTGTGTGTAGTTCTCTAGCTAAATCGCTTGTACTCCATGTGAGCATTGTGTACTCCTTTCTGTCTACTAATTATCTACTCGCTTTGCAAAAAAAATGGACGACACTTCTTCACTGCTCAGTGACAATGCTTCTTTAATCTTTTGTGCTTCTCCGAGAGTGAACTCATTCTTTCCGTTAATCTTTCTAGAAATACTGTTTGGTGTCAATCCAATCATTTCAGCTAGTTGCTCTTGGGTCAATCCATTTCTGATAATAGATGCTTTTAAAGCCCTATTATCCAAATGATAGAGCAAAAGGCTTTTCTCTTCATTCATACTATTCGTCTCCTTTCTTGTCACACAAAGTTGACTCTTTGTTGGCAAGAAAACAATACCACTTTGTCAGCATTCAGTCAATTATTTTTTTATCTTTTTTGCACAAATTGTTGATTTTCCGTTATAATGGTCTCACAAAGAGAGGAGGTGTGAATATGGATATAGAGAAAGAACTAGGAATGCGTGTTAAATTCCTTAGAGTCAGAAAAGGATGGACGCAAGACCAACTTGCAGAAAAATTAGGCTATAAGAGTCGTGCAATGGTTTCGAAAATTGAAAAAGGCGAGCGAGGAATTAAAGCGAGTATGGTTCCACTGATTGCAGACGTGTTCGATGTTTCTGTTCCTTATCTGTTATATGGTCAAATAGATAAGGAAGAAATACCGCTGGAAGATATGGAACTGCTAAAGGCTTATTATCGAGCACCACAGCATATTCAGCGAGCTATCAAAGAAATGCTTAAAAATGATTAGAGGACAATAAAATGAAATTATGCAAAGAAAAATACATAGTCGTGACCGAAAAGAACAACCATACTTATGTCACGGTCAAATTTACCTACAAAGCAAACAATACCAACCGACAGATTACAAAGACATTCAGTGTTTCAGACTACCCTACTCCATCAGCTTGCCTAGATGCAGCGTGCGAATGGCGAGACCTAAAGAGAGCCGAGTTGCTTCTCCACGGACTTCCAACTGGAACCAAACGAGACCTTGATACAATCATCGAGGACCATATAAGGATTAATAAGGTAACACTTGGGAATCAGAGCCAAATCCGAAGTTATTACAAGAAGCACATTCAGCCTTATTATGGAAAATGTGATATCTGTGAGATTACTGCACTTGACATACAGTCAAGTTTAAACAACATGATATATGACTGTTCAGACAACTGCATCAACAGAGTAGCTACTGTATGGAAGAAGATTATCAAAACTGCTAGACTGCTAGGACTTATCACAATCAATCCGATGGACCAAGTTGTGATTCCAGAGTCTCAGCTTGCAGTAGACAAACGGAACCAGTCTGTCTCAGACGAAGATGTAAAGAAGATAATAGACTACTTCCTTACAACTGGAAGAAATGAATCTGATTCCTACAACAACAAAGTCATTGCTCACTTCATGATTCTTATGATGGAGACTGGATTGAGACCTTCCGAGGTTTCAGCACTCCAAAGAGAAAACATTGACTTGACACACGGAGTTATAAAAGTAAGACGTTCAATAAGAAGTTCAAACACAGAGGAGTACACGCTAGGAAAAACAAAAACAGAATCAAGTGTTAGAGATGTTCCAATGACAACGAACTGCCATCTGACAATAGCAAGTCTTTTGGAAATGTCACGAGGAGAACAGTTCCTGTTTACAGATTATCAAGGGAACCTTCTTGCAACCAAAAAAATAAGCCAACACCTGAACACTGTAACAAAGCGTCTAGGCATCGACTTCCATCTGTATATGCTGCGTCACAGATTTTCGACCAAGCTAGTGACTGCAAATGTTGACCCCCGTACAGTAATGGAACTCATGGGGCACAAGAATTTCAGTATGACAGTGTCATATGCACGCTCAGATGATGAGAAAAAGATTACTGCAATGGAAGAAAATGTGAAGGGAATTGTTTACCAATCGTAGCATTTTCAGTTATTCAACGAGACAAAAAATAAACATTTTGGTAGAAATTGGTAGAAAAATATTCTACTTTAGTAGAAGTACAAATAAAAAATGCGTAAATATGCGTGATTTCAGATGTTGTCGAATATCTGTTTTACATTGTTGAATGTCACAACAGATAGAGATAGCACCTACAAACGGCATAAATACGCTAATATCTGCACTTCCAATCTCTACTTCTGATTGTACTTGCATGTACTTGCTGATACGTTTTGGTAGATTTTGGTAGAAAAAAGTAGAAAGAAGAAAAAGAAAAGAGGGCACTCATTTGAGTGCCCTTTTTTCCAATGTTAGTTAGGTAAAAATGTTAGTAGGGATTTTTTCGTGCGTAACTTGTTCACTTGATTGTTAGGAGTCTTTTAGGTATTAATTTCGAATGAACTTTTCTGCACATCAATATTATACCACAAAGTAAAAAACCACTTTTCAGTGGTCTCTTACCGAAAGGAGTTTTATAAGAAAACATACAGAAATAAAACAAAAACTGTATGAAGCCCAGTAGCAATTAAGGGTATTGCATTGCTACCCATATATTATACCACAAAGTAAAAAACCACTTTTCAGTGGTTCCTTACTATATCATAGAGGAGTTACATAAAATGACCAAAAACTATTCCAGCCACATATATTATACCACAAACAGAAAAAGAGAAGGATTGTTCCCTCTCTCTTTCCCATAGTTAATCATCATTGTATAGTTGGAAAAAACAACTACATAAATATATTAACCTATCCAAAAATATTTTACAACAACTAATTCTATTTTTTATATAATTCTTGGTATATAAGAGCGTGCTCACGTTCTTTTATTTGTCTCTTGTGCAGATAATCATAGATAGCTAACATGTCAGAAGAAATAGAAACATTTTTTTGTTTTAATCCACTGATTATTTTCTCTGTTTCATCATGTAACATCTGCATATGCTTTTCTTCTTGCAATGAGATTGTATATAAAGTTTCTGCAAGTTCATGGTATTTGTCTTTCACTTCTACCGCCCACTTTGCATAATGTTTACTGTCACAAATCTCATCTTCCATCTGTTCGGCTAATTGTCTTATCAGTTCCATAGCTATACCACATTTTTTTATTCAATGAAATAAACTTTTCCATTATTTTTCTGAGCATATGTCAATCTGTCATAATCATATTGTGTAATTTCTACATGTTCAGTTGCTCCGCTTACGCCCTGAGGTCCTTGTGGTCCTTGAATACCTTGTGGCCCTTGAATACCTTGTGGTCCTCTTGGTCCAGTATCGCCCTTTTCTCCTTGAGGCCCTTGTGGTCCTCTTGGTCCAGTATCGCCCTTTTCTCCTTGAGGTCCTTGTAGTCCTCTTGGTCCTTGAATACCTTGTGGTCCTCTTTCTCCAGTTTCTCCAGTATCGCCAGTGGCACCCGTATCTCCTTTTTCCCCTTTAGGTCCTTGAGCACCTTGTACACCTTGCTCGCCCCTAGGGCCTTGTGGTCCAGTAGCTCCTTGCACACCTTTCATAGATGAGAAATTAAACGCAAATGTTGGTTCAGCATCTGTCCCGCCTTTAGTAACAGTAACATGAGGAGTTCCTACTGTAGCGTCTACCGTAGCAGTTGCAGTAATCTTTGGCGTAGCTCCAACTGGTCCTTGGATTCCTTGGTCACCTTTATCTCCCTTGTCTCCCTTTGGACCTTGAACACCTTGTACACCATTCAAGTTACCTACTAAAACATATGAGTTTACATCTTTAATATACAGTTTGCCAGTGTCAGCATCTTGCAAAGATCCAGTATTAATCATTACAAACTTTCCAATTTCTACTCCATCTGTTGCGTAGCCACTGTTCATTTCAGACACAGATGTATAGATTTTTGAAATTTTAAACGGTTCCCCTTGGTCTCCCTTTGGCCCTTGTGGACCTTGTGGACCAGTAGCTCCTTGGTCGCCTTTGGGTCCTTGTGGTCCTCTGATATTTCCTAATTTAATTTGTGTAGTTGCCATCTTATATACCTTTATTTTGTTGGGTCGTCATAATACATGAACAAGTTACCGTCTTTATCTAAAATAAATGTAGGAACGATAACATCGCCAGTTTCGCCTTTGTCGCCTTTTTCTCCTTTTACACCTTGTGGACCTTGTGGACCTTGTGCACCAGCATCTCCTTTTATTCCTTGTGGACCTTGTGCACCAGTATCTCCTTTTATTCCTTGTGGACCTTGTGCCCCTCGGTCGCCTTTATCCCCTTTATCTCCCTTGTCTCCCTTGAGACCTTGCTGTCCTCTCAATGGCATGGAGTCATAAGTATTTCCATCTTCCACTGTGATATGCATCGTATAATCGTCTTTAAATTCGATAGCTTTGATACCGTATCCTCTGTCGCCCTTATCGCCTTTATCTCCTTTGTCGCCTTTTTCTCCGTTGTAGTACTTGAACTTGCTTGCATTGCCATTTGTAAGTACAACTGCAAATTCGTTTTCTCCACCGTTTTCTTGCGATAATTTTGTCTGAGTAACAGATAGCACACCAGTTCCAAAGATTTCGTTTACTTCTACATCGACTGCATGTTCAGTCTGCGTAGCACTCAAATCTACTTTTCTATCTTCATTCAATACTGTTACATTTACTTGTGTATTACCTTTGATTGAATCCATTACCAAGTCTCCTCGTGAATTTCATCAATTACCTTTTCACTTGTATAGTCTGTACTTGAAACAGTACCGTCTTTAAATTTCAGTTTAATCTGCCATTTGACACTACCTTTTGAGAACATGGCAGTTTCTTCTTGTGACAGTGTGAAGTAGCAGCCCGTACTCGTGAACCCACTTCTTCCATCATTGTCAGAAACATGCTTTGCGAGCATGACACCCGAAGATGTCTGCTCGAATGCCAAACAAACATCTTCGATGTTTTTCATGTCCGAAATAGTAATGTCGTATGTTGGTGTTGTTCCACGTCTCATACGCTCTCCTTACTTCTTGCCTTTATTTACTAGAGTCTGCAATTGGCTGATTCTAGTATTATGGCTACTTACAGTTGAATTGTATAAACTCTGCAACTGTGACTGAGTCAAACCACTTGATGTCTTAGATGCACCTTTATTGATAGCTTTCAATGCACCACTGATGTCAAATGTAGGTGTTTCCTCTGTTGTAGCACTGCTTGATGAACTTCTGCTTGAACTTCTTCTATACCCACTGGAACGTCTTGAACCGTTTCTAGAACGCCTACTGAATGACCGTCTGTTAGATGAACCACCACTAGATGAATCATCGTCATCTTCATCGCTAGTTTTTTGCACTTTCAAACCTAGCAGCTTTTCTACTTGTTTAGATGTAAGTCCAAACTGAGTGATATTGTCATAGTTGAATGAACCGTCTCTGATTCCTTCCTTGAATCCTTCAAGCACTCCATCTTCTTCCATCTGAGCAATAATCTTTTCAGCTCTTGAATTGTAGACTGTCTTACCGTCTTTCTTGTCGGCTTTGATAGTCTTGTAGTTGGCAAATGTTCCATAGTCGATATCGTGAGCAGTCAGTGCATCAGCAAATTTCTGATTTTCTTCAAGTTCCTCAAATGTATCATGTCGTCTCTTTAGGTCTGATGTTGTTTTAGAACCTTCAATAAGTCCATTATCCAAATCGTCTAGCTTGTACTCATATTCTTGCTGAGACATTTCTGCTACTGGTTTAGACAGTCCAACATTGTACAAGTCTGTGATTTTTCTTTCCTTGTACAAGTCCATAACGTTGTCGTAAAGTCCAAGAGTTTCTAACAGTCGTCTGTTTCTCAATGGTTTTGAAATAGAGATTGATGCACCTTTACTGTCTGTTTCAGAAGGTTGACTCTGCAAGTATTTTGTTAAGAATACTGGAATACCGTTTTCAGCAAGTTTCTCTGTTGCTTTTGTGGAATTTGTAAGAACTGAGCTTGCTTCTGTCGGATTTGTACGCTTATACAGTTTAGCCTTTGCTTCATAGAAGTAATGGCTCTTGATTTTGCCTAGCAGTTCAGCTACTTGTGTTGCATCTTCCTTGTTGTTCAAATTGTATCCATCTAAGATGCCACTTTCAAACAAGCTATGTACTTGATTATTGTAGTTCTTTAGCATGTACTGATTAAGGTCGTGACGTTCCTCAGCATTCATCTTTGTACCTTGAATTGATGAAGATACATATGGAAGTACGTTAGAGTCTCCACTCTTTTCTGCAATCTTTTCTAGCTTGTTAGTGTAGGAATCTCCTTCCTTGCCATATGTTTTATCGTATGGCTTGTATGTACCAATACTTAAATAAGTATATAAGGCACGCAAGATAGGATTGTCTCCACCAACGTTTTCTACATCATTTCCGTAAACGTCTACTTGATTCTGTAGATTTGCAGCCATGAAAGGAATTGCAGTCTGTGCAGAGTTTAGAATCTGACCTACAATGTTGTCATCATACGTACTCTTTTTGTACTGATTCAGTACTGTATTGATATGCTTGCCCGCACTTGGGAAGAACTGAGTAATGTATGTTTTAAAGACGTTTGTAAGCAGTTTTCTAACTGATTCTGCATCTTTGTCATCATAGTTCGTACTTCCACCAAGTTGTTTTAAAGTACTTACAAGTCCACTCATGAATGATGCATTAACTAATGGGTCTGCAATACTGGCGACTGCTTCAAGAGCGTCCGTATTGCTGAAACCTTTTTCTGTCATAATCTGCATTGCATTTACACCAATAAACAAAGGTACATTTGCTACAGATAGCCATGACAATGAGTATGTTCCATTTGGAAGGTTCAAAGAATAAGACTGTTTACCTCTGCTTTCTTCAAACTTGTCTTTGTCACTGTCTCCAGTAGCTCCATTCAAGATACCTTGTGTGAATAAATATGCACCAAGTGTCACAAGCATTGAGCCAGTCATACCTTTTCCCAAATGCCTAATTCCTTCATCAGCAGTGCATCTGCCACTCTGCACACCTTTAGTCATTTCATATACACCCTTCAAAAGACCGATAGGGCTATATGTAACTGAGTTCTTAGCGATATTGATAGGTGTTTTTGTAAATGGCATTACTGCATTTGCCATTAGTCCAACAAGAGGGTGTGATTTCTTAAAGGAATTTAACTTATCAGCAACCTCGCTTGCTTGGTGGAATACTGCTTCTTGTGCTTCAATAACAGAGAACTTATTAGCTTCGTCCATAAGTGCATTTGCTTTTACATCGTCTAAGACCTTACCGTTTTTATCAGTGAACTTGTATACAGTTCCATTTTCGCCTTTTTCAAAACTTGCAGTGTACCCCTTAGAATCAATGTATCTAGCCCATTCACTAGCGTAAGTGCTTCTGAAGAATGCACTATCGCCAAATGCACCATTGTTCAATAACCAGTTTGTCATCTTTTCGGCATTATGCATAACACCTACATTGAAGTCATCGCCAAATACTGCCTTTGCTGCTTTAGCAAGAGCATCATGTGTCATGTTACCAGTTTCTTGCCCTAGATACTTTTTCAGTAGTTTAGATTCTTTGCCTACAAATGTTTCTTCTCTGAAAGCGTCCTTGAATTTACTCTTTGCGTCAACATTGTTTCCGTTGTTGCCTAATGCATCGCCACTGGCAAATTTACCATTGAAAGTTCCAGTAGCCCCTTCTTCTCCACCAATTTCTTCTAAAAACTGTTTAGCTACTGCTTTATTAGCTTTTGTAGCTTTTGCAAGTGTTCCATCTTCACGTAGGAAACTGCTTTCGGACATTAATGCTTTAGCTTTTGCAGATTGATTGTAGGACTCGACTACCATCTTTTGGATAGAATCAGCATTGTCTTTCAAAAATTTAGTAGTGAAATGACCATTTTTTGTTAAAGCACCTTCTTGTTTAGCAAGCTCAACAAGTTTTGTGCCTACATTATGTTGTAGCCTATTCTTAAAGTCAGCGTTACGATTCAAGAATGCATCAACATTATCTGCTCCACCCTTCCACTTCTTGATATCCTTTGCCAGTATACCGTCTGCCTTGACATTACTGTTTTTGTTCATGATTTCTTTCACTGCATTAGCTACAACTTTGTTACTGAAATCATAGTAATATTTATTCTTGGCATCTGTTAAATCTAATTCAGCCTTTTGGAAATAGCCCGCTTTGTCTAATGCGAGTGAAATTGTGCTTGAACCGATATTTGAGAACTTACTTAAATATTCAGAAGTTAAGTTACCAACAACATTACGTAAGTTAGTAGGAGTAGAAAGAAGCATAGAGATATTTCGATAAGCATTAATCTTGTCACTGAGCTTTCTTGGTGTCTGCCGAGCTAAGTCTTTTACAATTTTGTCAAACAGTTCCCCTTGTTTAGCACTGTTGTTCTCTGCTGAATCAAACTGTTTCATTAATTCTTCATCAAGCTTCAAGATATGTTCGCCATTCTTGTTTAGACCGTTCTTGTCAATCATTGCTTGTGTGTCTTTGACGAGTTTCTGCAAGTCATAGATTTTTTCTTCTTTAGGCATTGCAGACCACATCTTTTGAATGTTTCTCATCATACTTGCACTTACAGAAGCTTGCTCCATAACAACTTTTCTTGCTTCTGATGCATTGTGTGCAGAGTCTTGTAAAGCCTTTGTCAGCTCGTTATTGATTTCGTTTCCTTCTGCATCTTTAACAACATAAGAAACTCCATTGTCATCAAAATTTCTTGTTACATCAAATCCTTGTTTTTCGAGCTGAGCACGGTAGCTTGCTTCAATATCTGCCAGTTGATTTGTTGCTTCTACAACATAAGACTGTTCATACTGGTGTTCATTGCTTAGATAGCCATCTTTTCTAGTAGACTTGAGCAACTTGTCTTGTGACTTTTGGATATCTTTCAGAATCTCATTAGAACTGTTTACATCTAGTTTTCCATCTTTCTTGAACGCATCAATTCTTTCTTGAGCACTCTTTAATGTATCAGCGTCTTTAGCAGTTTCATATCTGAACTCATCGCTTTCAGATGCTTCTCTTGCGTTGGCACGTTGTTCAGCATTTTCTCCATGCTTGCCTTGTGCAGCATCACGAACACCTTTGTATGCTTTTGTAATAACATCTTCTGCAACATCTGTAACTGCATCTGCAAGTTTATCGTCAATGTCCTTGCCAGTAATTTCTTTTGCAGCCTTTTTATTATCTTCACGTACAGTTTCTTTTACTGCTTGTTTTGTCTCTTCTGATGCATCTGACGATTCACGCAGTACATTCCCTAACTCTGCCTTATTGCCAGTTTCTGATGCTTTCTTGGCACGTTCATTCAGTTCTTGTGCAGACTTTCTGTCTGATTCAAAGTCAGTTCTTTCTTGAGGGCTTCTAAGTTTGAAAGCGTTCATGCCTTGTTCATACATTTTTCTTCTGTCAGCTAGAACTTGGTTCTTCTGTTCATTAGTCATGCCATTAGGGTCAGATGGTAATTCCGTATTAATAGCAAATGAACTATCTTCTGCACTTTCTTTTTGAGTAGTTTCTGATGGCTGCGACATATCAGTAACATCTGTATTGTTTGAATTTACTTTACTGTCTTTTAAAATTTCACTATTCTGTTCATTTGGCAAATCATTTAGTGTGGATTCCAATTCGGAAGCATTTGCTACAGAATTAGTAGTATCAGTTTTTGAAGATGCATTTTTTTCTACATTTTCTAATGCGTAACCTTTTTCCAAAGTCTGGCGTAATGTTTCGTCTAAGTTTATGCTTTTATCTTTTAGAACTGAATTATCAAACGTAATTCCATTGTCACCATTAATTTTCGCAATAACTTTTTCGCCATTGATATTTACATTGTCTGCGAACTCAACTGCAAGATTATTATCATTTACACTTTTAATGAAAGCATTTGTCTGCTGATTTGTTCTTTCACTGCCGATAGCATTTCTGATTGCTTCTGCTTGAATGTCTCTAGCATATCGTCTGAATGTTTCATTACTGTTGTTGACCATGTAATCTGAAACCACACCATTGTCATGGTTGATATTGTATTGTGTCTTGTCAATAATACTCTTTGAAGTATCGTTCTTTGTAATTCCGTAGTTTTCTTTCGCAAGATTGTAGTCACTGACAACACGACCGAAATTCTTTTCAAGTTCCGTTCCATGTTCTTGAATGAATTTATTATTTTCTGACTTTGCCTTTGCCTTGTTTACAGTATCTGCAAGTGAGTATGGTGCGTTAGCAAGTAATGCACTTGCACTTCCCATGATACCTTGTTTAGCCAAGTCTCCACTTGTAATGGATTCTCCTAGTTCCTTAGAACCTTGTATAAATCCTTCTACACCATTTTTAGCAGTTAGAATCTGATTGATGTATGGTTCAGCCAATCCACCATACACTTCTTCAAGTCCTTCTTCAAAGATATCGTTAATGTTCAGCTTTTGGTAGCCAGGGATTTTTTCATCTACAAGTTCAGTAAGAACTTCTTTACCCGCACTTGCCAATGCGTATAGATTTGCACGGGCGAATAGGTCATTGCTTACATCAGAATACTTTTCAGCGTTATTCTGTGCCATGTAGTTATTCATAGCACTAGACATTTCACTTCCGTAAACATTTGCACCCATCAAGCCTAAGACATATGGCTGAATTGCTTTTTTATCTAGACCAGCAACACCTAAACTCAAACCTAAAAGTGTCTGAGGTAGCATGTTACCTACTGATGAGAAAGTCTGACCGATAGCATTACTGTAGACAGAGTTATTGTCTTGCATTGCCTTGTCAGCCGCAGCAGTAGCATTGTACATATCTTGTGCAAAGCCACCCGCTTTATCTTGCAACGTCTTGTTTCCTACAACTCTACCTACTGTAGCTAATGCATTTGCTGGAGACTGTAGACCACTTGATACTGCATTTTCTACACCTTTTACGTAAGATGCATTTGTGTCAGCAATTACTCCCAACAGTGCGTTTCTATCCAAGTTCTTCTGAATAGTCTCACTGCTTTCAGTAGCTTTCTTGTTCAGCTTGCTTACTTGTGTAGCATCATTCAGATTGATTTTATTAGGCTTTTTATTCTTCCAAGTAGGGTTATCTACTTGTCCGTTTCTAGAGAGTGCAGTCTGTGTATCTGCCAAATCAATATTTGCTTGACTGTTTTCATTCAGTCTCTTCTGACGCAGTTCACTGTCAGTAAAATTCTCCTTTACTGTCTGTGCTTGCTTTTTGACTGCTTTTGATACAGTTTCTTTTGCTTTGTTTACAGAGTCCTCAGTTTTAGCTCGTCTCTGTTTGTATACTTCATTCTGTAACTGTGCCTTTTTATCCGCATCGCTAGTCTTGTTTCCATTACGCATTGCATTTTGGTTAACAGATGCTTGGATAGACTTGTCAATTGAAGCATTCCCACTCTTGTATGATTTACCTTGTTGCAGATTCTGATGATTCTGTGCAATCTTTGCAGACCTTTCAAGCATCTTCTGATTAGTACTGTCAATGCCAGTTTTCACTTTAGTCTGAATATTGGATGATGAACCGCCAATCTTCCAGTCTGATTTCTTAGGCTTGGTTACATACTGAGATAAATCCTCTTGCTTTGTAGGATTGTTACTATAGTTTGATGCTGCCTTTACAGCAGACGTATTTCCTTTGGCATAGTTAGAAGAAGAACCCCCACCGCTTTTCGCAGTAGGGGTATTTTTTGGAGATTCAGATGACTTATTATTATTTTTTTTGCTTTTCTTTTCTAGACTTTTCTTGTACTGTTCATTCTTGACATTACCGTGGATTGTAGTCTTGTCACTAGGGTCGTAGAATCCCGCTCCTCCGCCCCAGTTAATCTTCTTTGATTTCTTTTTCTTTGATTTCTTTTTCGCCATGAGAACCTCCTATTTGTATGTTCCGTTTCTTCTTACGTATCTTTGATTCTGTGCAGTCTTATGCATGTTGTTACGCATCTGTCTTGCAATTGTTCTCATTCGTGCATAAGGACTGTTCTGTTTCATTGGAGAAACACCAACAACTGGCTTGATTGGACTAGATGTCATATCCTAAGCTCGCAAGTAATCTAGCATATGCGGATACACCATCTTTAGTAGTTCCACCATTTGCATTAGTTGGTGTAGCAAATGCTCCATTCATTGTATTCAGTGCTTGCTGATAGTAGTCTGAACCAGTTGGACTGTAGCCACTGTAGTTTGCATTGATGATATTCTGCAATGCACTTGTATAGTTATCTAATGTAGTGTTGTTGTTGGCTGCTTTCTGCTGTGCGATGTTAGCCCACATGTTCGCAATATTGTCTTGAATGCTCTGTCTTTCAGCCATTTCTTGTGAATTGATTTTATTCAGAGTGTTATTGTACGCATTTCCAGTTACAAGATTTTCGTAACGACCCGTACCACTGTTCAATGCTCCTCTGTTAGCAAGTGCTTCACGCTGATTGTACAAAGCACGCATGTAGTTCACATCATTCTGATTTCTCAGCGTTTGATAGTCGCCCTGAGCTTGTTTCAGACTTGTATTGTACTTACCTTCAAGTGCCTTGCCTTGCTGGTCTAATGCACTGTTAGCCGCATTGACTGCATCAGTTCTAGCTTGCATAGCTGCCTTTAACGCTGCTGCTTGTGCTGCTGCTCTTTCTTGGGCTTCTCTTTCAGCTTGCTGAGCCGCTAATTCGGCTGCACTTGGTCCACTTGAAGCGTAACTGGTAGAATATCGTCTTGAACCTCCACCAGTACCGCCACCGCCACCGTAATTACTTGGTGGATTGTTCTTCTGTTTGTATGGATACGGTTGGACTCTGTATCCCGCATTTTTCATTGCACCATGTATTGCGGAAGAACCAGTAACTTTTTTACCAGTTTTCTTGTTTACGTATGTTCGGTCTTTGCTTCCACCGCCACCATTATTGATAAATGCCATAGGTTTCCCTCCTAAAAGTCGTTGTTTTCATATGCTTTTTCATACACATGTTTTATATTTTTGATTGCTAATACTGCCTTGTTGTTTGGATAGTTAGGATTTCTCTTGCAGAAATCCTCATAACCGTTTATAGCTTCTATTGCATCATTAAATTCTTCTTCATCATGATGTACATCTCTTTTGATTTCTCCATTGAATCTCAAGATACGTGTACGATATGTTTCTGCTTGATTCTTGTCTACTTTGTAGTCAAGTTCTTTCAGTTTCTGTAACATTACTTTATTGCTAGTATTTGAAAATGTATTCTGTACCCAGTTTCCAAACCATTGACTGCCTAGCATTGCAACAATGATGGCAACAACAGTAGAATAATCTACTGCCATTACCCCTCTCCGTTTGTTTCTTCTTGATTTTCTTCTGCTACAAGGTCAACTACTGCTTCTTCATCTGCATCTAGTTCGGGTTTCATATTTGCTTGAGATACACCAATCAATGTACCTACAAATACACCTAATGCAGTACAAGTAGTAGCAATTGCATCTGCATAAGGCAAGTCCCAAACTGGGAACACTGCCTTTACAAGTGTTGCGATAGCGGGTAATACAATTAAACCTACCCATTTTAATACGTTATATGTCTTATCACTTAAAACCATAATTTCCTCCTAGGCAATGTAGCCTTTCAAATATCTTGCGTCTCCCTTGACGAATCCTTCATTCTTGCCATCTGTTACCCATACCCATGCTTCTTTACCGTTGTATGCATATCCACCGTAGTAGTAGAGTTTTGTACCACATGGTTCTGTCTTGATGACTGGTGCTTTTGTAGAGTTTCCTTTACGCAAGTTCAACCCTTGCTTTGGAATGACTGTATATGTCTTTCCTTTTGCTAACTTGCGGTTCCAGTTAGTTGGCTTAGTAACATATGTACCGCTTGATGCACCGACTGTGTAAGGAACTGTAGAAGTTGTTTTCCATGAGAGTCCTCCACCGTTCTTGATGTATGAATAGCCATTCAGTAAGAACATCATTCTGTTTGCTGGAAGCATATTTGCTAAGTTATATCCACCTACACGGTTTCTATACTTTGTTCTAACGTGACCCGCACAGATTTCTAGATGAATATGATTTCCAGTAGCTCTTCCACTTGTACCCTCTTGATACATGATTTCATCGAATTTGTAGTAGTGTCCTACAGAGAAGTTTCTGTTTGAATGTGTAAGTGCAAGTGTGATGTATCTTAGGTAGCCATCTGCACAGAGAACCTTTTTTGCCTTGCCATTCTTGTCGCAAGACCAGAAGAATCTAGTATTGCCAGTGTTTGCATTGCCCCAAGCACCCGCACAGTACCAGTACGTGTTAGGCATCTTGTTTCTCCAAACGTCTGCACCAGTATCCATGCCAGCAAGGTCTACTTCATATGAAACATGTGAGTAGTGATTTCTTCCGTCATAGGCTGAACCAATCTGAGAAACGTTTAAACATTTCATTCCAAAAGTCAATCTGTCGTAAGTTGTCATTGTTTTCTCCTTTAATAGTTGCGATTACTAGGTTCGAACTAGTGATAACGGATTCAAAGTCCGTTGCCTTACCACTTGGCTAAATCGCAATAAGAAAAGCACTCGTTATGAGTGCCTTTGATTAACCAGTTGTAGTTGGTGTTGTTGTCTGATGGCAGAACGGATTTGTTCCCGCATTGTATCCTATGTGAAATAATGTGATTATTTGTTTAATGCTTCTGCAACTGCATCATGCCATCTTTTTGGCAAATCTTCTAATGTCATACGATTCATCTGAATCTGTCTTATGTACCATTTAACCATGATTATTCTCCTCCTACGATTTCTGCTAGTGAAGCAATTGCTTCGTTGATAGCAGTGATGTCAGCGGTGTTCTGACTGACTGTTTCTTGAAGTGTTGGTTTGTTCATTACAAATTCTAGAACGTCTGCCTTTGTGCTTCCAAGATTTACGCTGTAATGAGTCATGATTGATTCAATCTTTGTGTATCCATTGTATGTTGCTACTACTGTTGTTCCGTCATCACTGTAAAGGTCAAAGTTGCCATCAAACTTGGCAAGTTCAGACTTGAGTGTATCTACTGTCATTCCATCTGCTAAGAATGCCATCTGTAAAGCTTCGGGAGAGTAATTTACCCCGTTGTCTAATACTTCATAAAATTTGTTATTGATTCTTAGTTTATTCATTTCTTTCGTCTCCTTCAATTAAGCTGTTCTTTCCCAAATATATACTGCTAAATATGGTTGCATATTGTTGTGACTTGCTCCACCACCTTCTGCATTTGTAGATAAAACACTGCTTGCTGAATTGCTTGATTTGTCAATCCATAAAAATTGTTCACTATACTTATCAATTGCACTCCTCGCAACTCCAGTGTTAGCTAATTTAAAGCCAGCCGCTTTACCCGCTGTGTGACCGTGTGGTGGCATTTCATTACCAGTTAGATAATGTGCTGCTTCACCACCAGTTGAGCCTAGAGGGTATGTATCGTTTGCACCAATTAAGCATCTTCCATCAGCAGTCTTTCTCCATGTACCACCCCATGCACTCTGAGGATTGAAAGTAGAACTTGTACTGATGTAGATTGAGCCGACTGGATAGATTCTATCAATCAGTGCATTTCCACCAAGCCCGTACTCTGTTCCGTTCTTTAAGATTTTTCCCATTGTTAATCTCCAATAAAGTAAATATTTCCGTTGTTCTTGTCTGCATCTTGAAGAGCTGCATAAGCATCCTTCGTAATAAAAACATGTTTGGAATTTTTTAATGTATCGTCTACATTAGTTTTGTAGTCGTTAAGCATTTGTTGAATCTGATTTATTGCAGATTGATTCCCAGTTGCACCGCTGATAGAAACAATTGCGTTGAATACATCTTTGTTGATATACTCAGCCAACTGTTTCGATGGTCGCATCAGCTGCTCTCGTGTCTCAGATTCAGAGATTGGGTCGGGATATGCAGAAGCATCTTCAAACCCTTTCTTTGGAGTAAATTCAAATTTATCCATTACTTAATCTCCTTGACAATCGTGTATTCAAACTTGATAGAAGAAATACTCATATCTTTGCCTTTATCAGTCTTTGAGAATCCACTTTCAAGTCTGCAACCCCAAAGGCAAATCTTCTTGAGTGAGCACTTTCTTGTGTAGGTCTTTGCATACTTGTATGTAGTCCACCCGAATGTGTTGTAATGGAACTGGTCCCAAAGGCTGAGAGTAACAACAATAGGTTCAGCATCTTCTTCTCCGTTTGAATTTTCGTCTGTTGTGTATGTAATTCTTGTATTGCAAGCAGTGTCGGCACGAGCTTCAAAGAATGCCTTTTTGACTGTTTTCAGTGATTCAAAGTGACCTCCGTCAAACATTGGTGTCTCGTACACTGCATAGATTTCATTGCCATAGTCGTCACATGCATTCGTGAACTTGCAGAATTTAGCATCAGAAATGAAGAACAGTTCTCTGTCAAGTGCAACTGCATTCGTGACAATCTGACCGTTGTAGCCGATATTCTCCCAGTAGAACCATGCAGTATTTTCAGCCAGTTCATCAAGGGAATACCTTGTACTGGAGTCAGTGTATGGTGCTAGATTGTAGTCCCACATCCATACATGGTTATTAATAAACAGTATGTATTTGCCATCGAAGTCGATTGACTTGCACTTGTCTAGATTCTCTTCATCTAGCAGTCCCTTGGCACGTACACCACCGTTTATATTTCTAGAAATAGGTCTTACATTCCGCTCATCTTCAATCAGTGACGAACACAGTGTACATACACCGTATGTCTTGCTGAGCCATGTAAGACGGGAATCAATCAGCTGAACAGAGTCTGGGCAGTCGCAGCCGATACTGTTGTTGACTGGTTTTGTATTGAAGTAGTATCGAGTAGTATCTGTCGAATCCACTCCAAACTGATATGTAGCTTCATACAGTTCAGTAGGCTTGAAGATAATCAGTCTGCTATACTGCAAACCGAATCCAGTGATATCATCTTCCGAATTGCCGATTTCCATATAGTTCGTTTCGGGAAAGTAGGAAGCATCAGCAGTATCTGAATAGTAGAAACGTGATGTACCATTGCCCGCAAGGAACAGATGGGAATTGTTACCTCCACCGTATGCAGTCCAGTATTTGCACTTCTCAATGACACCTACATAATCGGGATTGGTAACTGAAATAGTTACCCAAACGTTATCGTTTGTTCCCTTCTGTGGGGCAGTAGTGAAGTTGATTCTGTAGTTTGTTCTGTCAACGGTAAAGCTACCATCGCCCTCTACATGTTCTGTAGAAGCAATCTTGATTTCTACTTTTGTAGAATCAATTGGAATAACCTTCCCATTCTTGTCTTTCTGAATCGCTTCACTTGGAAACTTGAACTCTTTTGTAGTACCGTCTCCTCTGAATGAAACTTGATACTTGGTGCCTAGCATGTTGTATGCATACGGTGTCGTATCTCCACCCGTACCGTCTGGATTGCAGTTCATCAGTACTTGAGGTACGAACGGTTCAACTGGCTTGATTGCAGTTTTCCCATGTTCCAGTTTCAAGTAAATGTGCGTATTCATGAAGAACAAGTCTTTATTGAAAACAAAGAAGAAACCTTCTTCTGAAAGCTTTGCATCTTTGTACTTGCTAGTCATTTTATGAGACTTTGTATCGTACTCATAGATTTCTCCATTCGTCTGAATGAAGATGTTGCTTTTGTAGCGAATGCTTGCAAATACCTCTACATTGAAGTCATATGCAAGACTCTGCCCGTATCTTTTTCCGAATACACCGTTCTTGTACATCATGTTTATCAGCTTTGGAGACTGATTCACATTCAATGTATATTCAAGGTCTTGGATATTCAGTCCTCCACTTGCGGGAGAAATGATAGGGAGCATCTGAAATTCTGCTGCTCTGTGTGTCTTCTGCTGAATGATTGGCATTGTCAGTCTCCGTATACATCAGTAATAGATACTTCGTTGCCTTTCATGTACTTCATCTGTGCATTCTGATAGTACGTATGAAAGATATCGTATTTTGACAAGTCATCATCAATGAAGAAATTAGCCGCCAGTCCATATGGCAGAATCTCATAGTTGATTACATCGTGATATGGAAGCTCGTCTGTATCACTCGTTACCATTGGAATCTCGTCAAGTGCATCTTCCCCGTCACGCAGTAGAAGTGAATTTTCCAAATCAAAGTTCTCTGAGAGAAGAACATTAGTCCAAGGAATATAGTAGTTGTCATAGTCCTTTGAAGATTGCTTTTCAAACATCAGTGACTTTGCACGTTCATATAATTCTTTAACTGTCATGTGTCTCCTTTCAGAGAACTCTGAAAAGTTCTCTTATGATTAACCGCCAAATTCAGCAGTAATTACACCGTGTAGGTCGAATGTACCCTTAGGGTTGCCAGTTGTAGCATTGACTAATGTCTTGCGTACAAATGCATCGCCATAGTAACGACCTTCAATGAGTAAGCCCGAAATACCAGGTACGTCACTGTACTGCTTCAATTCAGCAATCTTTGTAGGTGCGAATACTTCATTCTTGTGTGTGAATAAAGCGAATGTATTTTCCGGAAGATATTCGTCCGGAACTTCGATGATGTTCCAGTTCATGCACTTACCTACAAGACCGTTTGTTAAATGCTTTTCGCCAAGTTTTTCGATTGAAATGAAGTCAGGGTTCATAAGCAAGAAAGCGTATGTTGTAGATGTAGGTACATATGCATAGCAGTTTGCACCCATTGGAATCTTCTGATTCACAAACATGGAACGTGCCTTTACGAACATGTCTACTACTGTGTCCTTTGTAGGTGCAGCAGTGATTACATTCTTTGTAGCAGTTTTAGCAGCAGTAGCCCATGTCTGTAATGCGTGCTTGTCAAAGAATGGTGTAACTTGTTCTCCAATCTGTTGCTTGATAACTTTTCCCGCTCTCTTTAAAGCAGCGTTGTCCTTTGAGTTACCTTTATCAATTGTCATGGAGAATGACTTGTCAAGACTTAATGTCATATCTTGGGAATCATCTTCGAGTTCCTTAGGCTGACCATATCTCCATGTGCCACTTCTCTTATAGTCTTGTAAAGGCTGTGTTACTGCGGAATATACATGTACTGTCTTAACACCATCGAATGTATATTCTGTATTTGTCTTGCCCGCAATGATAGATGATTGCAAGTAAGCTTGTGCGAGTTCGTCTGAATACTTTTCAGCGTAGTTTGTTGCGGATTGTGCCATGATTTAATCTCCTTATTTTCCAAGCAGACCTTCAAGGAACGGGTCGCCGCCGACACTGGAATTATTGGAATTCAAACCACTGTTCGCATTCTTCTTGTTCTTACTGTTGACTGCATTGTTAGTAGCCTTTGTGCGGAGTGATTTGTTTTCCCAACGCAAGTACGCTTCCATAGGACTCATTCCACCGTTGATATCATCGATTACTTCCGTGTCTAGGTGTTCAATGTCGATATCGGGATTGTAGTTATACAGAGCTTGTACTTGGTCTCTAAAGTATGCATTCTCTTGTTCTTGTCTCTTTGCTAGAGATTCTGCATCTTGTCTAGCTTTGGCATCACTCTTGTTCTGATAGACTGCATTTGCGTATTCATAAGCTGCATCATCGTCAACATCTGGATGCTTCTTCTGATACTCATTTGCAATCTGCGTGATTTCTGACTGTTCTTGAAAGTCGTTTAATCTTTCTGCATATTCGTCAATTGTCATGCCCGCTCTTTCAGCGATAGCCGAAATTGACTTGAGTGCACCGTTCTCCAGTGCATCGAGTTTGCCCTTTACCTTGTCGTAATTCATGCCTTTCTGTGCAAGCATGATAGCTTCGTCTTGCGTAAGGGCTTTATCTTCGCCATTGTAGCGAATGTTCAAGAAGTCTTTTGCTTCTTCTGACTGTGTGCTGTCCGCCTCATCTTCGTGAGTTTCTTCTGCTTCCTCTGTATTCTCTTCTGTATTCTCATCTGTAGAATCATCAGTAGAATCTTCTGAAAACATTGTTTCAAACACATCGTCATTTTCGGTTTCAGATGATGATTGGTTTACCATTTCTTCTGCCATTTAAAATTCTCCCAGTGCTATGGTTGGCACTAAAAAAGGCACCTCATTAGAAGTGTCTTTTCTCAAGCATATTGTAGTTTTTACATATTATTGGACTCAGTCCTACTGATAGAACTCTTTACTTGCAGCATATGTATTTTGAAGCTGCTCATTTGTAGGGTCTACACCGCCCGCTCTGTTGTCTACACCGTCCTTCATTCCTTGGGTTTCTGTCGTAGGTTGAAGTGCTTCATCTGTCATAGGCTGAACTGGCGGCATCATCTGTGCTTGAAGCTGAGTCTGGTCTTGCACCTTCTTGATGGAGTCGATAAGTTCCTTCTTGTTTGGAAGATACTTGTCGGGAATACCTTCAAGATATGCTACTGCATCAGTAATAACACCCTTGTCCCAAAGTCCGTCAAGTGTCTGCACTTGTGTAGCTTCTGACCAGTAGCTTGACTGACCAATCTCTACATTCAAGTCATAGTTGAGATTCTTGATTGTGCTGAAATCAATCTGCATCGTAGTCTTGTAGATTACCTTAGGTACACTTCCGACTGGCTGAATCTGCTTACCAGTAATAGGATCGTACTGTGGTGGAAGTTCCGTTCCGTCCATTGGGTTCATATACGCAAGTCTGTCAACCAAGCCTAAGTCCTTGGCTTGTGCTTCTGTAATTCGTACTTGTCTGATTCCGTATGATTCCGACATGATATCAATAATGCTTCTTACGATATCCTCATAGAACTGATAGAAGTCGAGCTTCTGAATCTCTAGAGGTACGCTTGATGCCTGCTGAACTGCAACGATGGCAGATGTATTATTAGGGTTTGAAAGTTCACCCAAAGCAGCATCAGAAGCACCCATGAAGTCCTTTGTATACTGAATCGTAGAGTCAATCAGCTGAATAATCTGATTTGAGAAGTCGGGAGCCTTTACGGAATCCATCATCTTTCCCGCCATATCCATGTTAGGCAGTGATACCGCCTTTGTTACATCATTCGTAAGTTTTCCGAGCTTTGTTTGGTCGTAGAAAATCTTTGGGAATCCCATATTCGTCATGTAGACCATGCACATTGCGAAAATCTTGTTGATGAAGATTTGGTTAGGAATGAGTCCCGTGATAGGAGACTGACCGTGATATGAGTTCTTTCTGCGTTCCCAAGTCATGTATGCAACTGGATAGTTCACATATCCCGTGTCTGTTTCTTCCTTGAGCACTACATTTTCTGTACACTTCATGTAATGCACGGAAGTAGTGTTCTTTGTTATCTCTGCTTTCGTAAGAGGGTCGATACCGACCGTTTCTTCCTTCTTGACCTTCCAAAACTTTGTAATTACAGTAACCAGTTCATTGGAATCCGTGTTAATCAAGATGCCATTAGGGTCAGAATCAGAGTGAATGTTCTCGATATCTTCCTTTGAGACTCCCCATGCTTCTGCCATATCTTTTACAGTGTCCTTGTAAAGACGCTGAACAATGAGAATATATGGCTGAGACTGTACGTCAATACTGTATGGATTGCCAAAGATGACATTTGTGTTGTCGATAATCTCTGTACGTACCTCGCCCTTTGCATCTTGGTTCGTTTCTATATCGGGGTCGAATGTTACGAACATGCATGTATCCCCGTCTACTGCACAGTTCTTCATATTTGTACGACACTTGAAGTTTGTCTTGTCTCTTTCAAGCACCTTTTCAATTTCTTTTGAAATAACGCTGCAGAATGCCTTGTTCTGCGTAGAAGTGTCAAAAGGTTCGATATTTACTCCTACATTGTCAGATACAATCATTGCAGTATAGTACGTACATACACGCTTGATGAGGTTGAATACTGGCTTCATTAGGTTAGGTGCATTTACACCGTCCCACTGGTCTCCTAGATAGAACTTTTCATTCTTTTCTACAGTCTCATACAGTCCTTGTGACTGATTGTATGTCTGTCCGTTGGAATATTCATCCCAAATTGCCCTTGGAGTTGTCTTAATTTTCATTTCCACCTCCCCAAGAAAGTACATTGATGACCTGTCTCAACTGTTCTTTTTCCTCTTTTGTAAGTCCGTCCTTGTCAACGAGTCTCTGTGCTTCTGCCTTTCCGTCTGCATAGCCCTTGTTATATGACTTGTAGCTCATGAATGCACCGCTCATCAGCCCGCACATGGCACAACATACGATAATAAGTAAAATCTGCATTTCAGCCTCCGTAATTGATAAAATCGAGGTCATCTTGTGAGTATTCAAACTCTTCTGATACCTCATTATTCTGTACATATTCAGCTTGTGGCATTGTGTAGTACGTAATTGCAGCCGCCATTACACAGTCATCGTGTGCTCCTTCTGCTGCTTCCGCTCTTCCCTTGTCATTCTTGACGAAACTCAGTGCTTCATGAAGGAAATCAGTGTCACAAATCAAATCTAGATGGTCATTTACGACATCAGTAAGCAAATCAATTGCCAACGGTCTCGTAAGTGATGTAGTTCTAAAGCCGAATTTCTTCTGTAGTGTCTTTTTGTACTGGTCTACCGACTCTCGTACATACATATTCAAGTATCCGAACTCTTGAAGCTTCATTGTCGGATAGGTAGAGAAGTTTGTTTCGGGGCAGAGCATCGCATAGTTGTAGTAGTATCCGAGTCTCATGTACTGCTCCACGAACATTTTCTCGCCATTCTGAGCACGGTACTTCGCTACCATCTTCCCGCCTTGGTCCTTGTCCACCACATAGGCTACAAACCAGTCTGAACCTTCTCCCGCAGTATCTGCACCGCTTGAGTATGTATGACCGAACTGAGGTGGTTCATAGATGGTTACATATCCGCCTTGTGTCTCATAGAAATTGCCTTGGTCAGTGAACATTCCTACCTTGACAGCCAATGGGTGTTCTTCAAGCTCTCTGATACGTGCCATTACCTTCTGTGTATTGAATACTGGTCGCCCACTCAGGATAAACGCTTCTTCGGGATTGCTCGGGTATTCTTGCCGGAACTTTTCTAAATCGTTGCCACATAGGTTTCTGATGGCATATCTCCGCCACATAATCTGCTCGTCATCAAGGTCATACTCTTTCTTGAGACTGCGTTCCTCTTCTGTCAGTACTTCTCCATGGTATGGGAGGCGGTACTCCTCCATTTCAAACCATGGCACAAACAGTGGAATCATGTCGGACTCGCCACTTACTGCCATATCCCACAGATTCTTGAAATAGTTGTAACCGTTGGCAGTACTTTCAATTACAAGCATACTGAAACCGTGCTGAGGAAGTGTCTGCAACAGACCAGTCATCTGGTCAGCTACTGTCTGCCCGTCCTGTTCCTCCCAAAAGGCTAACTCTGAGCAGTGAATGTAATTGAACGTATTGGAACGTCCTAAACCGCCTTGTCCCGCAGTCGCAACTCTGATATTACTGCGTAGTCCCTTCTTGCTCTCATCATCTGTCTTGCTCGGATTCTCGAATCTCAGTTCCTTTGCATTGGAGTACTTGAGCATAGGCTTCAAGCCTTTAGGCAAGTTCTCATAGTATCTCTTGCACATATCAAAGATATGCGTACTACTGTCACTCGTATGTGCTACAACCAATGCACTTCTGAAAAAGTTCGTCATGCATAGGCTCGTCATGACCGCTTCCGTGACCGTTGAGAAGCCCATCTGTCTAGCCTTGAGGATAATAACCTTCATCGGCTTGTCAGCGTTGTAGTGCTCTTTAAATATATCGTAGAAACGATTCTGTGCGTGGTTCATGACCAATGGTCTAAGTTCTCCGCTCTTGGTCTGAATGTTCATGAATCGCTCTATATACTCTTTCAGTGTGATTCCTAAGCCTTCATTCATGCTTTCATCTTTCCACCAGTCAATGCCTGCTCTAGCGTAATAGCACCACTGTCTACTGCTTCAATTGTTCCCTTGTCACTCCATCCCATATTCTTCAATCCGAAGATGGCACCAGTGACCGTACTCTTATCCATCATCTGATGCTCGTACATGTCTTGAAACATCGCTTGTGCGTATTCGATAGCATCATCATATTTTCGATTCTTGCTCAGTTCATTCCACTTTCTCTTGCCGATTCCACAATATAGCAATAGTCCCGCCTTTGTAGGCTGTTCTTCTTTGTCAAAATACTCGTGTACCTTATCTTCAAACTCATTTGGAGTTAGATTTAGGTTGAATCTTTTCTGCGGTCTTCCCATTTCTTCCACCTCTTATCCTTGAATTTGTTATCTTCTCTACTGTCTCTGTACTGACTTCAAGTCTCAAGTCGGGCAAAACCATAATCCATTCCCCGTCATGCTCTATGAAGTACTCTATCTTGTCAGTATTGATAATGTAGTTGTCTTTTCTAATGAACATATGTGCTCCTTGTATACCCCTCATACTAGGGATTTTTACTTGTGACTCAGTCCGTTGAAACTTTGTGGGGGTGCAATTTTGGATTCTCTCTGAGGGACTTTCTCTCTAGGGCAATAACAACCACACAACAACAATAACGTTCCACATATCCCACGGGTGCAAAATCCCCTATATGGGTGGTGGCTCTCCTCTTGTATGGTATATAGCTATATGCTTAGGGCTTGGGGCTTTGGTAGTAGTTGTAAGGTGGCTATATGGGTTCAAATAGAACCTTATCAAGTCGATATATCCGTTTAGATAATCAACAACAATATGAAAAGCCTTTGTTTATGGTCGTTTGTTATACTGATTCTACTATTTTCTACTTTGTGAAAATATCCAGTCATTTCACAAGTTATAGTTTGTGAAAGTTTAATTGTTTATCACAAATATGTCCATTGATTTGTGAACATCATTCGATTTGTAACAAATGACCAAACGTCATTTTTTTAATGGTTACGTTACGTTACTCTATTTTGAGTTTAGCCAGGTTTCTATTTATTTTTGAATTTATTTTATTTTTTCACAATACAAATATATTTGTGAAAAAAGCTATATGTTTCACAATGGTAAAATACCTGGTTTTCTCTTATATCTCTGTATATCCTATTATATACTTAAAAGCACTTTGTGAAAATTTGTCTGTTTTTCACTACTTTCCAAAAAACACGAACAGAAAACTTTTTTTAAAATTTTTTTATGTAAATTTTTAGCTTATTTATGCGGTTTTTTGCACTT
>OMFJ01000130.1_pt1 | contig 39412 bp, 35 predicted proteins | sample 1674351 | NCBI WGS metagenome assembly OMFJ01 (sample SAMEA103958164, study PRJEB25191) | human gut metagenome | biome: human-associated habitat [ENVO:00009003]; feature: intestine environment [ENVO:2100002]; material: feces | place: Germany | collected 2013/2015
TTTTCTAGAAAATATCAACATCCTCCGACAAACATCTTCGACATGGCACTGCATATTACGGGAGTTCTGCGTTTTGAAAAGCTTTCAAAAAACCAGTAGCCATCTTTCTATTGCTTTGGTGGAAATCGTATCAAAATAGCAAAATCCGTACAAAAAAACTTCTAAATCAAACATTTTTGTACGGATTTTATGATTTTTTCCATTTCAGCGAAAATAACCTCCTATATAAGCCTAAAATCTCCTGTTTTTGTATTTTTTCAGCCCAAAATAGCGATTTTAATACAAAAAAGCTTGCCTCTTCACACACAGTATAAAGTCAAAAACAAAAACAGCGACTTGTGAGCAAGCACCCAATCACGGTTCTTATTTTTCCTATGCGCGGCTATTCTTTCGTAACTCTCAAGTTAGCAAGTTCTTAAAAATTCTACTATTTATACCAAAATCAGCCAAAATAGAAGAAAAATGCATCTGTAAATAAGTGGATTTTTGAAAAAATATTGATTTTGCACTGCATAGTGGAATATACTTCTTAAAAAGATAAATTCGTCCACTATTTTGTCTAGTCATGCCTTAAATAGTAGAATTTAGGATGCATAACAAAAGAGACAGCGTTATTTGCAAAAAGTGGAAACTAAAATAGTAAAAAAAGAGGATATAAACAACTTGTAAGGAGAATCATCTATGAGTGATGCAATTCCTGTGAACAGAATAAAAGGCGTGGGAGAGAAGACAGCGGCTCTGTTCGGCAAGATCAATGTCTATACCGTAGACGATCTGATCCGCCATTATCCCAGGGATTATGAGACTTATGGTGCTCCGGTATCCATTTTGGAGACATCCCCCGGCAGTGTCCAGGCAGTCTACGGTCAGATCACCTCTATCCCCAATGTGAAGAAAGTCCGCAATCTCTCCATCCTCAACGCCATTTTGAAGGATGACAACGGAGATTCCATCCAGCTTACTTTTTTCAATATGCCTTTTTTAAAAAAAGTATTAAAACCCGGTGGATTCTATCTCTTCCGCGGTCTCGTGCAGCAACGGGGTGCCCATAAGATCATGGAACAGCCCCGGATGTTTACCTGGGACGAATACATTCAGAAATCCGGCCGCCTCCTGCCCCGATATGCTCTGACCAAAGGCCTTACCAATCAGACGGTGCAAAAATCTGTGGCACAGGCGCTGGAATACTATCCACCGGAAAAAGAATATCTGCCGCAGGTGATATTACAGAAATATCCCATGCTTTCCCACAGGGAAGCTGTCTATGCCCTGCATTTTCCTGAGAGCAGAGAGGAACTGTTAACTGCCAGAAACCGTATGGTATTCGAAGAATTCTTCTCCTTTTTACTGGTACTTCGCAAAAATAAGGAATTGGCGGCGAAGACAGAAAACCATTTTCCCATGTACGAGACTGCGGATACAGTGCGGTTTTTAGAACAGCTGCCGTTCCCGCTGACAAAAGCCCAAAAAAAAGTCTGGGGTGAGCTCAGGGAGGATATGGGAAGTCCTTATGCCATGAACCGTCTGATTCAGGGAGATGTCGGCTCCGGTAAGACGATCCTGGCAGTGCTGGCACTTCTCATGTGTGCGGCTAATGGTTATCAGGGAGCAATGATGGCCCCTACTGAAGTACTGGCAGTCCAACATTTTGAGACCATTTCAAGCTATGTAAAAAAATATGGCATTGCTTTCCGTCCGGTGCTTCTGACAGGCTCTATGACGGCGAAGGAGAAACGGGAGGCTTATACAAAAATTGCTTCCGGAGAGGCTAACCTGATCATCGGAACCCATGCGCTGATCCAGGAAAAAGTGGAATATTCTTCCCTGGCGCTAGTAGTAACGGATGAACAGCACCGCTTTGGTGTAAGGCAGAGGGAGACATTAGCCGCCAAAGGGAGTGAGCCTCATGTGTTAGTTATGAGTGCTACGCCGATTCCCAGGACATTGGCCATTATCCTATATGGGGATCTGAAGGTCTCTGTCATTGATGAACTTCCTGCGAATCGTCTGCCGATCAAAAACTGTGTTGTAGGGACTTCCTATCGACCTAAGGCTTATGAATTTATCGCAAAAGAGGTGGCTGCCGGCAGACAGGCTTATGTCATCTGTCCTATGGTGGAAGAAGGGGAATCGGAAGACCTGGAGAATGTAGTGGATTATACAGAGAAGCTCCGGGCAGTTCTGCCTCCTTCCGTACAGGTGGCTTATCTTCATGGGAAAATGCGCCCGGCAGATAAGAACCGTATTATGGAAGAGTTCGCTGCTAAGGAGATCGATGTCTTAGTCTCCACCACGGTAATTGAAGTAGGCATCAATGTTCCCAATGCCACAGTGATGATGGTGGAGAATGCGGAGCGCTTCGGTCTGGCACAGCTGCATCAGCTGCGTGGGCGTGTGGGACGTGGGGAATTCCAAAGCTATTGCATTTTTATCAGCACTTCCGAAGCCAAAGAGACCATGGAACGATTACAGATCCTGAACCATTCCAACGACGGTTTCCATATTGCTTCCGAGGATCTGAAACTGCGAGGTCCGGGAGATATCTTCGGCATCCGGCAGAGTGGTGAATTTGCATTTGTACTGGGTGATATATATACAGATGCAAATATTTTAAAAGAGGCTTCAGATGCCGTGGAACAGTTGCTTGTATCCGATCCGGAGCTGACAGATGACGACAGCCGAGCATTGGTGAACTATTTCAAAGAACATACCGCAGTAAATGTTGTTGACTTTCGGACCATCTGACAGTAAAATTATTTTTATGTTCAAAGTTTTATACTTAGGATCAGATAATTTATGTTAATTTATGCAAAGGGAAGGTTTAGATACCAGAATGTCAAAAATCGCAATTGTAACCGACAGTAACAGCGGCATTACACAGGCAGAAGGAGCCCGTCGCGGAATCCATGTTCTGCCCATGCCTTTTATGATCGATGAAGTCACATACTATGAAGATATTGACCTGACACAGGAGCAGTTCTATGAAAAGCTGAAATCCGGTGCCAATATTGCCACCAGCCAGCCGTCTCCTGACAGTGTCACCAGCCTGTGGGACAAGCTTTTACAGGAATATGACGAGATCGTACACATTCCTATGAGCAGCGGTCTGTCCGGTTCCTGTCAGAGTGCCATTGCCTTTGCGGCAGATTATGATGGCAGAGTTCAGGTCGTGAACAACCAGAGAATCTCCGTAACCCAGCGTCAGTCTGCGCTGGATGCCCTGCAGCTTGCAGCAGCCGGTAAAAATGCGGCCCAGATCAAAGAATTTCTGGAAAACGATAAATTCAACAGCAGTATCTATATTATGCTGGATACTCTGTATTACCTGAAAAAAGGTGGACGGATCACTCCGGCGGCGGCAGCCATCGGTACCATGCTTCGCCTGAAGCCGGTACTGACCATTCAGGGTGAAAAATTGGATGCTTTTGCAAAGGCCAGAACCACCTCGCAGGGCAAGACCATGATGATCAATGCTATTAAGAAGGACATCAACGAGCGTTTCGGCGGCATGACAGAGGATAAGCACATCTGGCTGCAGATCGCTTATACCCACGACAGAGCCGCAGCAGAGCAGTTTCGCACCGAGGTAGAAGCGGAATTCCCCGGCTACGATATTCATATCGATCCACTGTCCTTAAGCGTTGCCTGCCACATCGGCCCCGGTGCCCTGGCACTGGCATGCTGTAAGAAAATCACGGTATAATTTAAGAATTTCAAAGCATAAAAATTTCCAATGCGAAAGAAGCTCCTGGTAAGCCATAAAGGTGCCGGGAGCTTCTCTGTCACTGTGACAAAAAGGTACTTCTTATCTTTTCCAGATATTTTTTCCCAACAGGGAGTTCCTCTTTGCCATTGAGAACTACCCAGTTGTCCGTGAGACAGGTTACCTTTTTCATATTGATGATTATAGTTCTATGGCATTGCTGAAAATACGCAGGTAAATGAGAAAGGACTTCCCGTAGACTAATCATCTGGCGAAATTTTTCTTTTTCCGTAATAATCTCGATAGAGTGATTGCTGCTGGAAATATATAAAATTTCTTTGTAAGATATCTTATACATTTCAGATCTGGTTCTTACCATATAATTTTGATCGCTGAGTTCTTCTGCTATCATCTCCAAATCCCGGTCTAATTTTACAGGGTCAATGGGCTTTAGAAGATAGTCCAACGCCCGGACAGAATACCCTTCAAAAACATACTCTTGAAATCCGGTCAGAAAAATGATATGTCCCTTGTAGTTATGTGCCCGGAGTTTTTTTGCAATATCGACACCATTTTCTTCTTTTAACGAGATATCCAGAAAATATACATCGGTTGCAAGGTAACTGCTGGTGAAAAAAATATGATGAGAGGAGGGATACCATTTCACCGCAACTTCCAGATGATGGGCATGAAACCAGTTTCTTATTTTTTCTGTTAAATCCTGTGCAAAGCGTTCTTCATCCTCAATAATGGTAACATGTATGTTCATAGGTTATTCCTTTCTACCTCTAAAGAAACAGGAAGTGCTATTGTTATAGTAAACTTATCAGCAGAAGGTGTTACCTGATAAAATCCCCCACAAGCTTCCGTTACCCTGGCAACCTGACGCAATCCGTAACCATGTTCTTTCCCGTCTTTGGTTGACAGCAAATTACCTTTTTTATTATACCTGTAATGAGCGGCACTGGAATTGCTCAAAGTGATCAGCAGCATATCGCCCTTGGGCTTTATGTCCAGATGGATCCAGGGAGCGGCAGGGCAGGACTGGCAGGCCTCGATGGCATTGTCCAAAATATTGGTAAACAGCGTCGAAGTATCCAGTGGAGACAGGGGAAATGCTGTGGGGAGGTACACCGAATGTTCAAAGCGTATTCCTTTGTGCTCCATGGTGTAATATTTCAAAGACAACACTGCGTCCAGAATCGGATTGCCCGAGGAAAAGACCGGTTTGATCATATCGGAACTGTTTAAAAGCTCATTCACATATAGTAACGACTCGTCATACTGTTTTTGTTGCAGCATGGTGGAAAGTACCTGCAACTGGTTCTTATAATCATGTTTCCAGCCCCGGATAAAAGCGGAAGATTCTTTCAGATTGACCAGTTCCTGTTCCTCAATCTGATATAGATTATTACGCTGCTGTAACTCATTATTTTTGCTGTAATAGATTCCAAGAAGTTCTACGATCATCAATAGCAGCAGGAGAACTCCAAGAAAAATATAGTTGACCGTTGCAAGAGAGATTCTGGACAGCACGATCTCATTGCGTTCGAAATAAAACACATATTTCAAAAGAATATCAGAGGCAAAAACTCCCAGTCCGCAAGTCAAAAAAATTACACCTTCAAAATATCCCGGGAATTTCAAATCCTGCGGGAAGAATTGAATGACTGCCCAGATTAGGAGGCAATAGGTGAGTATGTATATGACCAGAGCCTGACTGCGAATGGCAGAATTGACCGTAAGTGCCTCCGAAGTATCCTGAAACAGAATTCCCAGTACAGAGAAAGTTACACTGTCCGAAACAACTGCCAACAAAGCGGGAATACCACCGATCAACAATTTGGCTCCCCGGGAGCCTTCCGCAAACACCATAGTATATAAAATCTGGCAGATCAGACCGGATACGCAGGTAATGGTGGGGGCAATATTCATAAGATTCAGCAATGTGATCAGGACAAAGAGAAGCATCAATCCGATGCCCCTGCAGATCCAGTGGAGCCGCCGGAGTGTGAACGTTCTGGAAATAAAAAAATAGAATAATAAAACGGTTATCACGTTGACAAGCAATTCTCCAATATTCATAACTTTTCTCCATTTTAGTTATATAGTATTTCCTCTGAATGTAATTATAAGATGCATTATTTAAAAGGTCAAAAATCATTTGTGCTCAAAAATAAGACTTTCTCATTTAAATTCATTCAAGCATACGAAAGCAATTATATTCTCCATTCTGATTATAGGCATCAACAATTATATAACAATAAAAAGTATATGCTAAAAAAATTCGCGCTTGTAAAATAGCTGTTCACGCCGATTATATTGAAAAAGAAAAGAGAAGTGTTAAGATACAACTATGTCGACATAAGTAAACATTTTAAAAATACTTTTTGGGAGAGCATAGTATGAGGAAATTTTTTTTCGTAATTTCGGTCGTAGGGAGTGTATTTTTTATGACGGCATGCGGATTAAACGAAGAAGAAAATATCACACCTTCTATAGATGAGATGGTGGTGGCACCGGCAGCAACGGATAGCCCCTCACCCCTCGCAACTACGCAGGAAGGGACGCTCGAAAATGTCCCTGCACCAACGCCGTATTGCCACGGAAGATACGATGAAATAGGTTCCTTTTGTGTGTATATTGAGAATTTCAGCACAAACAACGACTATATTGTAGTACGCCCTGTGGAATGGATCATCCCGGAGGATGAGAAGCGGATTAAAGAATTAGATCTGGATGTGGAAAGAGATTTGGTATCCGGTTATTACATAAAGGATTGGGGATTCAGCGAAATGAAGATACCCATCACAGAGAATACGGAATATCATTTCATAGACTATTGGCACGACTTTTTGGAATTACAAAAGCAGGGGCTTTGTACCATTACAAAAGAGGAAGAAGTATTCATAAGTTGTTGGGAAAAGTATACTTCTATGATGCATGAATATCCTTTCTTCGTTGAACTGAATGAAGATGGAACATTAAAGCTGATTTCTGAAAAGGTGATTCCTTAAATTCTTTAGGAGGAGGTACCACATGATAAATCAAATGCAGTTCAGCCTATTGGAAAATATTTTAACAGTCCTGTTTTTGATAGCGGTCGTTCTCTGGATCTGTTATTTATGCCTGCAGCGTCGCAGCAAGGGCGCTTTTCGCACACAGACCATGGAAAAAGCGGTCGTGCTTTCGAAAAATACAAACACCGATACCTCCCAGACGGTTTACCTCCAGAACACCAATGCGGCGACGGGACTGGTAGAAACAGAAGCGGTGCATCAGATTACTTTTCAGGACATGGAGCATCCGAAAAAATGCGTCACCTTGGAAACAGATGATACTGTTTTTTCAACGTTGAAAGAGGGAGAGCAGGGGAAATTAGTGTTCCGTGGCAGCCGGCTGATGTCCATTGGAGCATTGCAATCGCAAAATCATAAGGATTATAAATTCAAAGGGATTTCTTAACAGACCATTTTGACCACCAGTTCCGGATTAGGGAACCGGTGGTTTTTTATTTCCGGCAAAGCCCTATCCCTTGTATTTTTTGCTTTTCCAAACACAAAATCTGTGATATACTATAGACAATAATGTATTGAGAAGGAGCTCCATTTCATGGCAAAAGACAATAATTATGATGCGTCAAGTATTACCGTCCTGGAAGGCTTAGAAGCGGTAAGAAAGAGACCCGGAATGTATATCGGCAGTGTCTCCACCAAGGGACTGAATCATCTGATCTACGAGATCGTTGATAACTCTGTGGACGAGCATCTGGCCGGATATTGTGATACGATAAAGGTGACACTGGAAGCCGACGGCTCCGCAACCGTGGAAGATAACGGTCGTGGTATTCCCGTGGGTATGCACGAAAAAGGGATCAGCGCGGAGCGTCTGGTATTTACGACTCTGCATGCCGGCGGTAAGTTCGACAATTCCGCATATAAGACCAGCGGCGGTCTGCACGGCGTAGGTTCCTCTGTAGTAAATGCTCTGTCTACACGACTGACCGTAAGAGTCAAGACCGGTGGCTGTATTTACGAAGACCGCTATGAACGGGGGAATCCCGTTCTGGATCTGGTAGACGGTCTGCTTCCCATCGTAGGTAAGACAAGGGAGACCGGTACCACCATTAACTTCCTGCCGGACGATACTATCTTCGATAAAACACGTTTCAAGGAAGATGAAGTAAAGAGTCGTCTGCATGAGACCGCTTATCTGAATCCGAAGCTTACGATCATTTTTGAAGATAAGAGAAAAGAAGAACCTGAAAAAGTCACGTTCCATGAGCCGGAGGGAATCATCGGCTTTATCAAAGACATGAACCGTTCCAAAGAGACGGTTCATGATGTGATCTATTTCTCCGGTGAGAGTGACGGGATCTCTGTGGAAGTGGCATTTCAGTATGTAAATGAATTCCATGAAAATGTCCTGGGTTTTTGTAACAATATTTACAACTCCGAAGGCGGTACCCACCTGACGGGTTTCAAGACCCAGTTCACCAATGTGATCAATACCTATGCCCGTGAGTTGAACATTTTAAAAGAAAAAGATGCCAACTTTACCGGTGCGGATGTTCGTAACGGTATGACTGCCGTCGTATCCATCAAGCATCCGGATCCCCGTTTTGAAGGACAGACCAAGACCAAGCTGGACAACCAGGATGCCGCAAAAGTTGTGGCAAAAGTAACCGGAGAAGAAATTGTAAGATTTTTCGACCGAAATTTAGAGACCCTGAAAAGCATTATCGGCTGTGCGGAAAAGGCAGCCAAGATCCGTAAGACCGAGGAAAAAGCGAAGACCAATATGCTGACAAAGCAGAAGTTCTCCTTTGATTCCAACGGAAAACTGGCAAACTGCGAGTCCAGAGATCCTTCCAAATGTGAAATTTTCATTGTAGAGGGTGATTCTGCGGGCGGCAGTGCCAAGACAGCAAGAAACCGTATGTATCAGGCAATCCTGCCTATCCGCGGTAAGATCCTGAACGTGGAGAAAGCCAGCATCGATAAGGTTCTGGCAAATGCTGAGATCAAGACCATGATCAACGCATTCGGCTGCGGATTTTCCGAGGGTTACGGTAATGATTTTGATATTACCAGGCTGCGCTATGACAAGATCATCATCATGGCGGATGCCGATGTGGATGGTGCCCATATTTCCACATTGCTGCTTACCTTATTTTACCGTTTCATGCCTGACCTGATCTTCGAGGGGCATGTGTACATAGCAATGCCTCCCTTATACAAGGCAATGCCCTCCAAGGGAGAAGAAAAATATCTATACGATGACAAGGCACTGGAAAAATACCGTAAAACCCACAAGGGACCCTTTACCTTACAGCGATACAAAGGTCTGGGTGAGATGGATGCCGAACAGCTGTGGGAGACCACACTGGATCCGGAACGCCGACTGTTGAAATTGGTGGAGATTGAGGATGCACGTATGGCTTCCGAGATGACAGAGCTTCTTATGGGTACGGATGTACCACCCAGAAAAGCCTTTATTTACGATCACGCTACAGATGCGGAATTAGACATCTAGTATCATAAGATCCTGAAATGTAATGTCAGAAAGACGAGGACCAGAAATGGACGACAGCAGAATTATAAAAACAGAATACTCCGAGGAGATGCAGAAATCCTTCATCGACTATGCCATGAGCGTTATCATCGCCAGAGCCCTGCCGGATGTCAGAGACGGTCTGAAGCCGGTACAGAGAAGAACTCTCTACGATATGCACGAGCTGGGGATCCGCTATGACCGTCCCTACCGTAAAAGTGCCCGTATCGTAGGTGATACCATGGGTAAATATCATCCCCACGGCGACAGTTCCATCTATGAGGCACTGGTAGTCATGAGCCAGGATTTCAAAAAAGGCATGCCTCTGATCGACGGTCACGGCAACTTCGGCAACATCGAAGGAGACGGAGCCGCTGCCATGCGTTATACCGAGGCAAGACTGCAGAAAATCACCCAGGAAGCTTTTTTGGCCGACCTGGATAAGGATGTCGTAGATTTTGTACCGAATTTTGACGAAACGGAAAAGGAACCTTCCGTACTGCCCGTAAAAATTCCCAACCTTTTAGTCAACGGCTCGGAGGGTATTGCCGTAGGTATGGCGACCAGCATTCCGCCTCACAATCTGGGTGAAGTTATTGATGCTGTAAAAGCGTATATGCTGAATAACGAGATCACGACAAAAGAACTGATGCGTTATCTGAAAGGACCGGATTTTCCCACCGGCGGCATCGTTATCAATAAGGATGAACTGGAAGAGATCTACGAGACCGGAACCGGTAAGATCAAGCTGCGTGGCAAGGTAGAATTCCAGAAAGGAAAAGCCGGCAAGACCAACGTGGTGATCACTGAGATTCCCTATACCATGATCGGAGCCAATATTGCAAAATTTTTATCCGATGTAGCAGCTCTGTCCGAGACAAAGAAGACCCAGGATATTGTAGATATTTCCAACCAGTCCTCCAAGGAGGGCATTCGTATCGTAATTGAATTACGTAAGGATGCAGATCCCGAGAACTTTGTAAATATGCTTTATAAAAAAACCCGTCTGGAAGATACCTTCGGTGTGAACATGCTGGCTATTGCAAACGGCAGACCGGAGACCATGGGCTTAAAGCAGATCATCAAGGCGAATGTGGATTTCCAGTTTGAAGTAGCCACCAGAAAATATACCAATCTGCTTGCCAAAGAAATGGAGCGCAAGGAGATTCAGGAGGGTCTGATCAAGGCCTGCAATGTGATCGATCTTGTCATTGAAATCTTACGTGGTTCCAAAGACCGAGCCATGGCGAAGGCCTGTCTCGTAGAAGGCAAGGTGGACGGGATCAAGTTCAAATCCAAAGAGTCAAAGATCATGGCAGCCCAGCTGATGTTCACCGAGAAACAGGCGAACGCTATCTTAGAGATGCGTCTGTATAAGCTGATCGGTCTGGAACTGGAAGCATTGATCAACGAGCACGAAGAGACCATGGCGAATATCTATCGCTACGAAGACATACTGGACCGCAGAGATTCCATGGCACAGGTCATCATGAATGAACTGGATGGATTCAAAAAGGAATACAGCCATCCCCGTAAGACGGTCATCGAGAACGGTCAGGAAGCTGTTTATAAAGAAAAAGAACTGGAAGAGATGGACGTAGTCTTCCTGATGGACCGTTTTGGTTACGCAAAAACCATCGACCTGTCTACTTATGAACGGAATAAAGAAGCCGCGGATGCAGAGAATAAATACGTCTTCACCTGTAAAAACACCGGACGTATCTGCCTGTTTACCAATACCGGTCAGATGCATACCGTCAAGGTACTGGATCTGCCTTACGGCAAATTCCGTGACAAAGGTGTGCCTATCGATAATGTAAGTAACTTCAGTCAGGCCAAAGAAGAGCTGGTCTATATCACCAGTCAGAAGGAACTGAACTTATGTCAGGTAATTTTCGCCACTGCTGAATCCATGCTAAAAGTAGTGGACGGCGGAGAGTTTGACGTAACCAAGCGTACGGTTGCAGCCACCAAACTGGCGGAAGGAGATACCCTCGTAAGTGTAACAGCACTCACGGACCAGCGGAACATTGTGCTGCAGACAAAGGGCGGATTTTTCCTTCGTTTTGCTGTAGATGAGATTCCTGAGAAAAAGAAAGGGGCCATCGGTGTCCGCGGTATGAAATTATCCGACGGCGATCTGGTGGAAAATGTGTATTACACCAAAAACGCCGTGGAAACCACCATTGAATACAAGGGAAAAGAACTTGTCTTAAACAATCTGAAGCTCGGCAAGCGTGACAGCAAGGGAACCAAGGTCAGAGTATAGAGAAACGGAGAAGAAAACATATGAGAGTAATTGCAGGAACCGCAAGAAGTCTGCCGTTAAAGACCCCGGAGGGCATGGATACCAGACCCACCACCGACCGGATCAAAGAAACTCTTTTTAATATGCTGCAGACTTATATTCCGGACTGTGTGTTCGTGGATATTTTCAGCGGAAGCGGCGGCATTGGTATTGAGGCATTGAGCCGCGGTGCCAGAAAAGCATATTTTATCGAAAATGCCCCGAAGGCATTAGCATGTATCGAGGATAATCTGGCATTTACGAAAATGAAAGATCGTGCTATCGTATTAAAGCAGGATGCCTGTGCCGGGCTGACCGGCATCTACGAAAAACATGTAGATGTGATCTTCATGGATCCACCCTACGATCAGGAGCAGGAACGCAGAGTTCTGGAACAGCTGCGTTATGCAAAATATGTATCGGAGGAAACGCTGATCCTCGTGGAGGCCTCTCTGCATACGGATTTTTCTTATGTAGAGGAGCTTGGGTTTGAAGTAACCCGTGAAAAAAAATACAAAACCAACAAGCATGTATTTCTTCGCAGGAAATAATTGCAGAACGGAGACTTTATGAAAAGGGCTGTTTATACCGGAAGCTTTGATCCTATTACCAACGGACATATGGATATCATCCGCCGGGCCTCGGAAATATTTGATGTTTTAATTGTCAGTGTTTTGAATAATAAAGAAAAGACACCGTTGTTTTCTGTAGAGGAACGTGTTAAGATACTAGAAGAAGCCACAAAAGATCTGTCTAATGTGCAGATTGACAGTTTCAGCGGCCTATTAGTAGATTATGCACAGGAAAAGGATCTGCATGTCATTGTGCGGGGGTTGCGTGCCATTACGGATTTTGAGTACGAACTGCAGATGGCCCAGACTAACCGGATGCTTTCCCACGGCAAAATCGATACTGTTTTTTTAACAACCAGTCTGGAATACGCGTATTTAAGTTCCTCTGCCATCAAGCAGATTGCAAGCTTTGACGGAGACATCACACCCTGTGTTCCGGATTTTGTAGCTGATCTGATTTACGAAAAATATCGTCAGAAAAAGCTTTCAGACAATCGCAATGTGTAAATAAGGAGAGTTTCATGAGCAGTCGAATCGAACAATTAATTGACGAAATAGAAGATTATATCGAGAGCTGTAAGCCTAAGTTCATGTCCAGTACCGAGATCATTGTTAATAAGGATGAAATCGATGAATTGTTGCGGGAACTGCGCATGAAGACACCGGATGAGATCAAACGTTATCAGAAGATCATCAGCAACAAAGAGGCAATTCTGAACGATGCCAAGGCCAAGGCAGAAGCTCTGATCAATGAAGCAACCGTTCATACCAACGAACTGATCAATGAACATGAAATTATGCAGCAGGCATATGCCCAGGCCAACGAGGTGGTCACCATGGCCAGTAAACAGGCACAGGAGATTTTGGACAATGCCACCATTGAAGCCAATGAATTAAAATCCCAGGCAATGCAGTATATGGATGATATGCTGGCTCATCTGGAAAATATCATATCCGCTTCCACACAGCAGGCCAGTTCCAATTATGATACCCTGATCGGCAATCTGAATCAGTATCGGGATATTATCCAGTCTAACCGTAGTGAACTCCATCCGGTAGATGAAGACTTAGAGGGTATAGACAACGCTGACGAGGCCAGTGATGATTTAAATGTAATGTAATCATAAAACCAGTTTTCTGCCGAAAGCTGGTTTTTTAAAAATAAAGGAATTGACATAATGAAAGTTAGTAAAAAACAAAAAAGGCTGTTTGTCAGGACAATGATCTGTACGGTCAGTCTTGTCACAGCCTGTTTTTTTTGCAGTTCGCTGGAAGCTGCTGCGGCTCCGAGAGCACAGGAGACCGGAGAGAGGGTTACCATTGTCATCGATCCCGGACACGGTGGTGAAAATGAAGGAACCCTGGAAGGCATTGTCCAGGAGAAGAAAATGACCATGGTTACCGCCATGGCAATGTATGAAGAATTACTGAAATATGATAATGTGGATGTCTACCTGACCCATACGGAAGATGTCAATCTTTCTCTGGCAGACCGGGCACAGTTCGCTGAAGAGCGGAATGCGGATTTTTTATTCAGTATTCATTACAATGCATCCGTGGATCATGACCTGTTCGGTTCCGAAGTATGGATCTCTTCCGTACAGCCATACAATGCCTACGGCTATCAATTCGGCTGGGAACAGATGCAGCAGATGAAAGATATGGGACTGTTCCTCCGCGGCGTCAAGACAAAATTAAAAAATAATGGAGACGATTATTACGGAATCATCCGGGAGTGCACCGCCCGTTCAATTCCTTCCGCTATCATTGAGCACTGTCATGTCGACGAAAGTCGTGATACCCCTTATTGCCAGACCGAAGAGGATTGGAAACGTTTCGGCAGAGAGGATGCATTATCCGTTGCCAGATATTTTGGATTATCCAGCACAAGTCTGGGGGTAGATTACAGCAATGAAGCGAATAATCTTCCGGAAGTATCTCTGCAATCCATTCTTCCCGCTACGATCCGTGATCAGACCGAACCGGATGTCTGTGTACTGACATTGCAAAATGCGGATTACGACACCGGAGAAGTCACATTGGAAGTGACCGCGACGGACTACGATTGTCCCATGATGTATTATGATTACAGTACCGATGGAGGAAAGACTTATTCCGAACTGATCCCCTGGCCGGATCTGGATATCATGGCCGGCACTTATCCAGATACTTTTACCTTTTCCCTGTCCTTCACTAAGGGAGAAAACCCGGTAATCACAGTGCGTGGATATAACCAGGCGGATCTGTTTACCGAAAGTGAACCGATTACTTTTGCCAAGCCTTTTGTTGATCAGGAAAAGGCTGCGGAAGAAGCAAGACAGGAAAGCCTGGCTGCAGAAGAGGCAGCGGGTTCCCGCATATCGGAAACCCAGGTGACCGACGCTTACGGTTCGGTGATCACCATGGCTGATGCAGCCGGGAATACAGGATCATCCTCTGAAGGCAAAAAGGAAGTAAATTTCGGAGTGTTCCTGGTCATATGTATCGTTCTGGTGGTATTGCTTCTGATGGTCTTTCTACTGTATCAGATCCAACAGAGCAGGCACCGGAAACGTAGACGGAAGGCTCAGCGCAGAAATGTGTCCGGGCGCAACAGGAACCATCCCAGATAATAAAGTGCTGTAAGTCCGGTAAGAAACATTTTATGAAAAAAATATCCGGTCAGAGATAAACCGGTATTTCGGATACAGCTTCCGGTCTGGGCCAGGCAGCAAAGTCCTCCGGCAGGTAGCAGCAATAACGTATAAAGAGGCCATCGATCCCCCAATATGCTTAACCCTCCGCTGATCTCCAAAAGCGGAGCACAGACACGCCCATCCGGAAGAAAGATCCCCGGCAGCAGATTCAGCAGATTGAAGAAGATCATATAACCTCCCAACTGTAAAATATTTCTGCCGGCAGAATACACTGCTTCATCCAATGCTTCCAACAACGGCATAACAGGTGTTCCACCGGCTGACACTGTGAAAATTGTCTGTGACATCGGAATTTTCCTGCAATATACTGTATAACGCAGAAGGATACCGTACCCCAGTGGAATACCATACATTCCGAATAAATAGGGCAGGATTGATTCCCTGTGCAGCAGAGGCAGAACAAATCCAAGAAAATATACCGGTCCAAGATTGTTACAGAAGGACAGCAGATATTGTCCTTCCGTTACAGAAAGTTCCTGTCTGTCGCGAAAATCAGCAATGGTACGGGCTCCCATGGGAAATCCGCACAGAAATCCCATCAGGATCACATAGATTCCAGGTCTGGACAGACGAAATATTTTTTCAAACAAAGGGTATACCGGTCGGATCAGACTGTTTACCAGGCCCATGCGGATCAATGTTCCCGACAGGATCATAAACGGAAGAAGCACCGGCACCATTTTTTCATACCAAAGTTCCAGGCCCAAGGCAGCATATGCAAGACTTAAGGAAGAATGTGTCAGGATGCAGCAGGTCATTACAACAAAAAAACAGATTCCGGATATTTTTTTCATAGCAGACTGCCTTGCAGAGTTTGTATACTATATGCCGGAAAAAGAATTTTAAGTCTTAAGAAAGAGATCAGTGTCCATGCGATTGGATAAATTTTTATGTGATAATAATATAGGCACCAGAAGCCAGGTAAAGGAATACATCAAAAAGGGACAAGTGGCGATAAACGGTCAGATAGTCAAAAAGCCGGAGACAAAGGTCAATGAAGATACCGACATTGTCATTTGTCAGGGGAAAGAAATCCATTATCAAAAATATGTCTATTACATGTTAAATAAACCGGAGGGTGTCGTATCCGCCACCAATGACAATACTGCACCCACCGTGGTGAGTCTCCTGACGGTACCGGAGCAGAAGGAGCTGTTCCCGGTAGGACGTCTGGACAAAGATACTACGGGGTTGTTGCTCTTAACCAATGACGGTGCTCTGGCCCATGATCTGTTGTCGCCGAAAAAGCATGTGGATAAAACATATCGTGTAAGGCCGGAAAAGCCGCTTTCCGCAGAAGATATCCACCGTCTGGAATCTGGTCTTGAAATCGGAGATGACAAACCAACGTCTCCGGCGAAAGCCGTAATTACCGAAGACGGAGACCTGTTACTGACCATTCACGAGGGGCGTTTTCATCAAGTAAAGCGCATGTTGCAGGCCATAGGTAATCAGGTACTTACTTTAGAACGTATCCGTTTCGGCTCTCTGTCCCTGGATCCTGCTCTTTCCCGAGGTGATTACCGGGCGTTGACCGAAGATGAAATCAAACACTTACGAATAAAGGAGTAAATTTTAATGCAATTCAAAAGAATGTTTTCCACAGATGCCTACAAAGGGACCAGCGGATATCTCCGCACCCAAAAAAATTATGAAATTTTACGAACGGTGCTTTATTTTGCCATTTCCCTGTCTCTGTTTATTGCCGGATGGGTCACTACCGGCTGTCGGGAGAATCTTCTGACCATCGTAGCAGTACTGGGATGTCTTCCGGCATGCAAAAGTCTGGTGGAGATGTTTATGTTCTTACGCTATAAAGGGTGTAACGAACAGGATGCTGCGCAGATTGCCGCACATACCGACGGCCTTACCGGACTCTATGATATGGTGTTTACCTCCTATGAGAAAAATTATGTGATTCATCACATGACCATCTGCGGCAACACTCTCTGCGGATACACGTCCGATCCGAAGTTCGCAGAACAGGCTTTTTATAAACACATTCAGAATATCCTGAAAAAGGATAATTACAGAGAAGTCACTGTGAAAATTTTTCATGATCTTGACAAGTATCTGAAGAGATGTGAACAGTTAAAAGACCTTCCCGCACAGCCGGAACTGACAGGCGGAATCTGTCAGACATTAAAAAGCGTATCTCTGTAAAATACTTTTGAAAAGAGGGATTTTTATGCAGCAACTCACCATAGGTAAAAATCAGGATGGCCAACGTCTGGACAAATTTCTGAAAAAAGCATTTCCAAACGCCGGTACCGGATTTTTATATAAGATGTTACGCAAAAAAAATATTACATTGAATGGGAAAAAAGCAGAAGGAAAAGAAATTCTTGCCCAGGGAGACGAGATAAAATGCTTTTTCTCGGAGGAAACGTTTGCCTCGCTGTCCGGCACCGAGAATAGAGAAACCACTTCTGACTACCGTAAAGCTTACCGTTCCCTAAAGGATATCAGTGTTCTCTATGAGGATGAAGATATTCTGTTGCTGAATAAACCCGCCGGGGTTCTGACGCAGAAGGCGAAACCGGAGGATCTATCCCTGAATGAATGGCTGATCGGACATCTGCTGGCTACGGATGCCATCACTGAGGCCGATCTCGCCACTTTTCATCCATCTGTCTGTAACCGCCTGGACCGCAATACCAGCGGAATCGTATTATGTGGTAAGACGTTATCCGGTTCCCAGGCTCTCAGCCGTATCATCAAGGATCGTACGGTAAAAAAATATTATCAGACAATCTGCAAGGGCAAAATCGTACAGGAGAGTACCCTGGAGGGTTATCTATATAAAGAGGAAAGTACCAATACCGTAAAGGTTTATGCTGATCCGTCGGAGGCTCCCGCTGAGGCTTCCTATATCCGTACCATTTATATGCCAAATGCCGTGGCAGGAGATTTCACGCTGTTAACCGTAGAACTGGTCACCGGCAAGACGCACCAGATCCGTGCCCACCTGGCCGGCACCGGGCATCCGTTGTTAGGAGATACCAAATACGGAGACAACAAATTAAACAGGAGAATGCAGTCGGAATACTCTCTGCATCATCAGCTTCTGCATGCCGGAAGGATCTGTTTTCCGAAAGAGGCAGAAGGACCTCTTGCCAAAGTAAGCGGACAGACTTTTACCGCACCACTTCCCCATAAATTTGCAGAAATCTTACAGGCTCTGAATCTGGCTCCTGACAGTGCCTGTTAGAAAGGAACCCTAACAAATGGCAACATGGAATACGAGAGGACTCCGGGGATCCACACTGGAAGACATGGTCAACCGTACCAATGAAAAATACGCGGAGGCCGGACTGGCGTTGATACAGAAGATTCCTACTCCTATTACCCCCATCAAAATGGATAAAAACAGCCGGCAGATCACACTGGCTTTTTTCGAACAGAAGAGTACCGTAGACTACATCGGTGCCGTGCAGGGAATCCCTGTATGCTTTGATGCCAAGGAATGTGCCGTGGATACTTTTTCCCTGCAGAATATTCATCCTCACCAGGTAGAATTTATGCGGCAGTTTGAAAAACAGGGTGGCATTGCTTTTTTCCTGATTTTCTACAGTCATAAGGACCTGTTATACTATCTGCCTTATGAAATGCTCCGGTTTTTCTGGGACAGAGCACAGGAAGGCGGCCGGAAAAGCTTTCGGTTCGAAGAATTAAATCCGGAATATGTTCTTCCGAAGCATCAGGGAATTCTGGTTCCCTATCTGGATATTTTGAAAAAAGATCTGGAAGATCGGGAAGAATAAATTTCTTGACATCGGAGAATCCACCTAGTATACTACAAATAGTTTTACGTGCTACTATGGTAGCACGTTAGCATGCTAAAGTCCATAAAAGTATATAAAGCAGAGGATCTTACTATGAACAACAGACTTTTACATACCCCGGAAGGTGTCCGGGATATTTACGGAAAAGAATATGCCAGGAAACTGGCTGTGGAGCAGAAGCTGCAGAATGCTATTCATTGTTTTGGATATGAAGATATTCAGACACCTTCCATCGAGTTTTTTGATGTTTTCTCCAAGGAGATCGGAACCACGCCCAGCAAGGAGCTTTATAAGTTTTTTGACAAGGAAGGAAATACATTGGTGCTGCGTCCGGATTTCACACCTTCCATTGCCCGTTGTGCAGCCAAATATTTCATGGAAGAAAAAGTACCTCTTCGTTTCAGCTATAACGGCAATACCTTCACCAACACTTCCAATCTGCAGGGTAAATTAAAAGAAGTGACCCAGATGGGCGCGGAACTCATCGGCGATCCTTCCGTAGAAGCAGATGCGGAAGTCATCAGTATGGTGATCGAAGCGCTGAAGAGCACAGGACTGACAAGATTTCAGGTAACCATAGGAGAAGTGGACTATTTCCGTGGCCTCTGTGAAGAAGCAGGTCTGGATGAAGATACGGAAAAAGAACTCCGTTCCTGCATCTCCGGCAAGAATTTTTTCGCTGCGCAGGAACTTCTGGAACAGAAGCAGATTCCGGAACCTTATCACAGCATATTATTAAAGCTTGCAGATATGTTTGAAAACATAGAATCTCTGGAGGATGCCAAAGCACTGGTTAAAAATGAACGTTCCTTACAGGCGATCGCAAGACTCGAGAAATTAAAAAAACGCCTGGAGCAATACGGTGTAGCGGAATATATTACCTTTGATCTCGGAATGCTCAGCAAATATCAGTATTATACCGGTGTTGTTTTTAAGGCTTATACATATGGCATCGGTGATGCCGTGGTAAAAGGCGGTCGTTATGACAACCTGCTTAGAAAGTTCGGTAAAGATACGGCAGCCATCGGTTTTGTCATCGTTATTGATGATCTGCTGGAGGCTTTATCCCGTCAGAAAGTAGTGATTGATGTTCCCTCTTCCGGTAAAATTATGTATTACCGGGCAGGAGACGAGACGGATTATCTGGCAAAGCTTGCTGAGGCTGCAAAATTACGTAAAGAAGGCATTCCCACCGTACTTTCCCCCGAAATCACCGAGAACGAGGAGGCAGACCAGTAATGAGTGAAGAAAGATATCTTACGTTTGCTCTTGGAAAGGGTAGACTTGCCAAAAAGACACTGGAACTTTTCGAGCAGATCGGTATTACCTGCGACGAAATGAAAGATAAAGATACCAGAAAGCTGATATTTGTCAATGAAGAATACAAATTACGCTTTTTCCTGGCAAAAAGCCCCGATGTTCCCACTTATGTTGAATACGGTGCTGCGGATATCGGTGTGGTCGGTAAAGATACGATTTTGGAAGAAAATCGTAATGTCTATGAAGTCCTGGATCTTGGTTTTGGCAAATGCCGTATGTGTGTCTGCGGTCCCGCTTCCGCAGGAGAACTTTTAAAGCATCATGAGAGGATCCGGGTAGCCAGCAAATACCCTAATATCGCCAGAGAATATTTTTACAATAAAAAGCATCAGACAGTAGACATTATCAAATTAAACGGCTCTGTTGAGTTAGGCCCTCTGGTAGAGCTGTCGGATGTCATTGTGGATATTGTGGAGACCGGTTCCACCTTAAAAGAAAACGGTTTGGAAGTTTTGGAAGAGGTATGTCCTTTATCCGCCCGCATGATCGTCAATCCGGTAAGTATGCAGATGGAAGCCGACCGTATCCGCAAACTGGTGGGGGCAATCCGCGAGCAGTTAAAAATACAGTCGTAACCAGATTAATCAGAAAATAGAGCAGATAAATCACAGCATATTGATTAGGAGAGTACCGTTATGAGAATCGTAGCATTGGATAAAGAATCAAAACAGAGTATTTTGAACGACCTCTTAAAGAGAAGCCCGAATAACTACTCTCAGTACGAAAGCACCGTGAATCAGATCATTGACAGAGTTCGTGCCGAGGGTGACAAGGCTTTATTCGATTATACCCTGCAGTTCGATAAGTTTACTTTAACCGCAGAAAACATTCGTGTCACGAAGGAGGAGATTGCGGAGGCTTATACGCAGATGGATGAAAACCTGATCGATGTGATCCGTCAATCCGCAGAGAACATCCGCGCTTTTCACCAGAAGCAGCTTCGTAACAGCTGGTTCGATGCCAAGCCCGACGGTACTATCTTAGGTATGAAGATCACCGCCATTGAGAGGGCGGGTGTCTATGTTCCCGGTGGAAAAGCCGCTTATCCTTCCAGTGTATTGATGAATGTGATCCCTGCGAAAGTAGCCGGTGTAGATGAGATCATTATGACCACCCCTCCCGGAAAAGACGGTAAAGTCAATCCCGGAACTCTGGTAGCTGCTGATATCGCCGGTGTGGATACCATCTATAAGGTTGGCGGAGCACAGGCCATCGCTGCCATGGCTTTCGGCACAGCGTCTGTTCCGAAGGTAGACAAGATCACCGGCCCCGGTAATATTTTCGTAGCACTTGCCAAAAAAGCAGTGTACGGCTATGTCAGCATTGATTCCATTGCCGGCCCAAGTGAAATTCTGGTGCTGGCGGATGAGACCGCAACTCCCAGATACGTTGCGGCAGATCTTCTGTCCCAGGCAGAGCATGACGAGCTTGCAAGTGCCATCCTGATCACGACTTCTAAGGAGCTTGCCGAGAAGGTATCTGAAGAGGTGGATGGTTTTGTGAAAGTACTGGAACGTGCGCCCATTATTCAGAAATCACTGGATAACTACGGATATATATTACTGGCTGAAAGTATGGAAGATGCCATTGATGCAGCAAATGCCATTGCTTCCGAGCACCTTGAGATCATTACGAAAAATCCTTTTGACACCATGACACGTATCCGCAACGCCGGTGCCATTTTCTTAGGAGAGTATGCTTCCGAGCCTTTAGGAGATTATTTTGCAGGTCCGAACCACATCCTGCCTACCAACGGTACCGCAAGATTTTTCTCACCGGTAAATGTAGATGATTTCATCAAGAAAACCAGTATCATTTCTTATTCCAGACAGGCTCTGGAGAAAGTACATAACCAGATCGAGACCTTTGCAAAAAGCGAAGGCTTGACCGCACACGCAAACAGTATTAAAGTGAGATTTGAAGATTAGGAGATACTATGGAACGAAAAGCATCTGTGAACCGAACAACAAAAGAGACCGATATTGCCATTACCCTGAATCTGGATGGCAGCGGAAAAGCAGATCTGTCTACCGGCATCGGATTTTTCGACCATATGCTGGATGGCTTTGCGAGACACGGCTTTTTTGATCTGGACTGCAAGGTAAAAGGAGACTTACAGGTGGATGGCCACCATACAGTGGAGGATACCGGTATCGTCTTAGGCGAAGCCATCAAAAAAGCAGTGGGAGACAAGAAGGGAATCAACCGTTACGGTTATTTTGTCCTGCCCATGGATGAAGTGCTTGCCTTGTGTGCCGTTGACTTAAGCGGTCGCCCTTACCTTAATTTTGAATGTGAATTCACAGTGCCCAAGGTAGGTGAGTTGGATACAGAGCTGGTGAAGGAATTTTTCTATGCTGTATCTTATAGTGCCGGAATGAATCTACATATCAAAATGTTGTCCTCCGGTAACAATCATCACATGATCGAGGCAATATTCAAGGCATTTGCCAAAGCACTGGATCAGGCCGTTTCCTATAATCCGAAGGTAACGGATGTATTAAGTACCAAAGGAAGTCTGTAAAAAAATACGTGCCTGTGGTCCGTACCCTGCAGGCATAGAAAACGCGAGGATTACTATGATCATCAAGAAATTTGTTCCCTGTATTTATTTATATCATGAGCATGCGGTGAGAAACCTTACAGATACCACCATCGTGGATACCGACCCGGTACGTCTGGCAGATTATTATTGTGAGCACAATGCAGATGAATTGATCGTATTCGATATGTCCGAAGGAGACGCCGAGCACGAGGCAGCGTTGGACATCATCAAGGAAATCTGCGCCAAAGCGGAAGTGGATGTCATCGGTGCCGGCAATGTAAAGCGCATGGAGGACATTAAGAAATTACTTTATGCCGGATGTAAAAAAGCGGTTCTCGACTATGAGAAAGAGAGTAATATTGAGATCACGGAGGAAGTCTCCCTGAAATTTGGCAAGGAAAAGATACTGATCTCCTATAATGATCCCGCCGTTTTGGAATTACATAAAGAGAAGATTGAAAAGTATGTCTCTGCCATGATCCTGATGAATCCTCACCAGATCCGGGAGACGCAGAGTATTCTGTCTCTTCCCTTTTTTGTGCAGATTAATCAGGTAGCACTGAACAAGCTGTTAGAGATCTTCGCATATGAAAATGTATGTGGCGTCACCGGTAATACCATCAATGACAATGTGAAAGAAATCGTTGCCCTGAAGGATCTGTGCCGGGAAAATGATATTCCCATTGAATCCTTCCAGGCTGCTTACAAGTGGGAAGATTTCAAGAAAAACAGTGATGGCATGGTACCTGTTATCGTGCAGGATTACCGTACTCAGGAAGTTCTGATGATGGCTTACATGAATGAGGAAGCTTATGAACAGACTCTGAAGCTTGGTAAAATGACTTACTACAGCAGAAGCAGACAGGAACTATGGCTGAAGGGACTGACCAGCGGTCATTACCAGTATGTGAAGGAACTGGTGGCTGACTGTGATATGGACACAATCCTTGCTAAGGTATCACAGATCGGTGCTGCCTGTCATACCGGCAGCAAGAGCTGTTTCTTTAACGAGATCACAAAAAAGGATTACGAAGAAAGCAGCAACCCCTTACAGGTATTCGAGGAAGTATTCAATGTGATCAAGGATCGCAAGGTCCACCCCAAGGAGGGTTCCTATACCAATTACCTGTTCGACAAGGGCATTGACAAGATTCTCAAGAAACTGGGCGAGGAGGCAACCGAGATTGTGATCGCCGCCAAAAATCCCAACCCCAATGAGGTCAAATATGAGATCAGTGATTTCCTGTATCATATGATGGTCCTGATGGCAGAAAAAGATGTCACCTGGGAAGAAATCACTACAGAGCTTGCAAATCGTTAACCGCATTTTCCATCCAGGTCTCGATATATGTTCCGTAATCTACCTCCGTAACGTAAGACAGCACCTGATCCATGGACAGACCGGCAAAGCTTTTATTTTCCCGATCAAGCAATATCACTGTAAGCAGTAATACTCCGGCCAGAGCAAGACGGATTCTGAAAGTCCCGGTATGAGAACTACCGGAACCACTGGATTCTTCCTGCTCCGGCCTTATTTCTGTCTGTCTGCGCATTTGCTGCAGCAGTTGTGCTGTATTCTTATCATCCAATGGTTCCAAAAATATTCCTCCCTACATGACCATGCTTTGCAGTTCATATTTATGTACCTTTTGGTACTGGCAGAACTGGTTTTTTTAAGGTATAATGATGTATTGAATAGTTATTAGCAATTTGAGAGAGATCATTATAATAATCATTTGAGGTAGTTATGAACGAAAAATTAGCATTAAGCGATGATATTCTGATGAAGATTGAGAAACCTGCCCGTTACATCGGCAACGAAGTGAACGCGGTGGTGAAGGACCTAAATAACATTGATGTCCGTTTTTGTATGTGCTTCCCCGATGTCTACGAGATCGGCATGTCCCATTTGGGCATTCAGATCCTGTATGGCATGCTCAACTCCTGGGACGATGTCTGGTGTGAGAGAGTCTATTCTCCCTGGGTGGATTTAGATGCCATCATGCGTAAGGAAAATATCCCTCTGTTTGCCCTGGAGAGTCAGGATCCGGTAAAGGATTTTGATTTTCTGGGAATCACCATTCAGTACGAAATGTGTTATACGAATATTTTACAGGTCCTGGATCTGGCGAAGATCCCGCTGCTTGCAAAGGAACGTGGGGATGATTGTCCCATTGTCATCGGTGGCGGTCCCTGCACCTATAATCCGGAACCCATTGCAGACTTTTTCGATATCTTCTATATCGGTGAAGGCGAGACCCAGTATCGCCCGCTGATCGATCTGTATAAAAAGTGCAGAGAAGAGAAGGCAGGAAGAGAAGAATTCTTACGCCGTGCTGCAAAGCTGCCCGGCATGTATGTTCCCAGATTCTATGAAACTACTTATCATGAGGACGGCACCATCGCTTCCTTCCTTCCGACCGAAGAGGGGATTTCCGCTACGATCCGCAAGGAACTGGTGACGGATATGACCGACAGCTTTTATCCCATGAAGCCCGTGGTACCTTACATTAAGGTCACGCAGGACAGAGTGGTCTTAGAGATTCAGAGAGGCTGTATCCGCGGATGCCGTTTCTGCCAGGCTGGGCAGCTGTACCGTCCGGTCAGAGAGCGCGATGTGGAAATATTGAAAAAATACGCCATGGAAATGCTGAAAAATACCGGTCACGAGGAGATCTCCTTAAGTTCCTTAAGCTCCAGTGATTATAGCAAACTGCCGGAGCTGATCGATTTCCTGATGGAAGAATGTGACAAGAGACATATCAATATCTCTCTGCCGTCCTTACGTATCGATGCCTTTTCCCTGGATGTCATGAGTAAGGTGCAGGATGTGAAAAAATCCAGTCTGACCTTTGCTCCGGAGGCCGGCAGCCAGAGACTGCGTGATGTCATCAATAAAGGACTCACCGAGGAAGTGATCCTTCAGGGTTCTGCGCTGGCTTTCGAGGGCGGCTGGACCAGAGTCAAGCTGTATTTCATGCTGGGACATCCCACCGAGACCGAGGAGGATATCCGCGGCATCGCCGAGCTGTCCAATAAGATCGCAGCCACTTTCTTCGATACGGTGCCGAAGGAGAAACGTGTCAACGGCAGAGTACAGATCGTTACCAGTACTTCCTTCTTCGTACCGAAGCCCTTTACTCCATTCCAGTGGGCACCCCAGTGTACCAAGGAAGAATTCGTGGAAAAGGCATATCTGACCAGAAAAGCCATCTCCGAACAGTTGAACCAGAAGAGTATCAAGTACAACTGGCACGAAGCGGATGTCAGCGTCTTAGAAGGTGTGCTGGCAAGAGGTGATAGAAGATTGTCCCAGGTGCTTTTATATGTTTATCACAAGGGCTGCTTCTACGATGCCTGGAGCGAATACTTCCACAATGATGTCTGGATGGAAGCCTTCGCTGCCTGCTGTCTGGATCCTGATTTCTATTCCCATAGAGAACGACCCTTGGATGAGATCCTGCCATGGGATTTCCTGGACTGCGGTGTCTCCCGTTCTTTCCTGGAGAGAGAATGGCAGAAGGCGAAAAACGAAACGATCTCCCCGAACTGCAAACAGGCATGTCAGGGCTGCGGTGCCGCCAGATTCGGCTGCGGTATCTGCATAGAGCCCAGAGACTGATCGTACGAGACACACCCTTATGGCACGTTATTGAATGTTGAAGAATAAGAAGAAAGGGTATTGCAGGTCTTTCAAGAAAGACCGCATAGAAATCTGACAGAAATTATGAAATTAAGAATTAAATTCAAAAAATACGGACCGGTACGTTTTATCGGCCATCTGGATGTGATGCGCTTTTTCCAGAAAGCCAACCGCAGAGCGGAGCTGGATGTAGCATACACCGGAGGCTTCAGCCCGCATCAGATCATGTCCTTCGCCGCACCCTTAAGCGTGGGACTGACCAGTAACGGAGAATATATGGATCTGGAAGTACATTCCCTGACTTCCTGTGAGGATGTGAAAACAAGGCTCAATGCCGCATCTGTACCCGGCATTGAGATCACTTCCGTGAAGATCCTGCCGGATAAGGCGGGAAATGCCATGGCAAGTGTGGCTGCCGCCGGATATACCGTAACCTTCCGGGAGGGCAGAGGTCCTCATTTTGATCTGGCAGCTGCTGTGGAACGCTTCCTTAAAAAGGACGAGATCCTGATCACCAAGGAGACCAAAAAAGGCAGCCGGGAAATCAATTTAAAAGAAGGCATCTACGAGATGAAAGCCGTGGATGGTAACAGCCTGTATCTGTTGGTAGATGCATCCAGCGCCGGCAATATCAAGCCCATTCAGGTAGTGGAGGCATTATTTACGGAAAATGGAGACCCCCTCCCTGAGAATGCCCTTTTGGTCAACAGAGAAGAGACCTATTTAAGAAGCGATGCCGGAGAACTACTTCCCTTAGACGCCATCGGTTATGACAGCGAAGAAGCTTACAAAGCGGCTTCCGGAGATACCGAATGAGCCGCAGTCTCACCGGCGGCAGACCGGCAAGAGAAAAAGAAATCAATGAGATCCGTAAGAGCACTGACTGTACTACCGGGAAAATGATCTTTACGAAGCTTCGGGATAAAAATGTGGCATTACTTGTGAACTCCGGCGGAATTGCCGCTGTGCGGGTGCTTCGTTCGAATGCCAGTAAGCTTGGCGGAATCTACCTGGGGAAAATACAGAATGTGGCGAAAAACATTGATGCCTGCTTCGTGGAGATTGCGCCCGGGGAACTGTGCTTTCTGCCACTACGGGAAGCAGGTACGGCACATCTTACCAACAGACAGCCGGACGGAAGCTTAAACGCCGGAGATGAACTGGTGGTCATGGTCACCAGAGATGCCCAGAAGACAAAGCGGGCTTCCGTTACCACAGATCCTTCCCGGATGAAGCAACAGCTTGTTAAAAACGGTGTCACCCCTGAGAGCGCATCTGAAGCCCTTCAGAGCCTTTTAAATCAGGCAATCCATAAAGTATGCCTTACCTGTCTTCTTGCGCCTTCTGAAGCCATCTACGAGGCATTGGAACAGTTGGCAGATCCATCGGAATACAGTGAAGTCCTTACGGATGACCCTGAGATCTTCCACAAGCTTTCTGAAAGCAGTCATCCGCTTTTACAGCAGAAGAACCTCCGGTTGTATGATGATCCTGCCATTTCCCTGCGTCTTTTATATTCTCTCGAAAGGGGGATGGATGAGGCACTGGATACGAGAGTCTGGCTGAAATGCGGCGGATATCTGGTCATTGAGCCCACGGAAGCCATGACAGTCATCGATGTCAATTCCGGCAAAAATGAATCTAAGAAGATGGGAGAAGAGACCTATTATCAGGTCAATGTCGAAGCGGCAGAAGAGGTTGCAAGACAGTTGCGTCTGCGGAATCTGTCCGGTATCATCATTGTAGATTTTATTAATATGTCAGAAAAGGAAAATCGTCAAAAACTTTTGGAATACCTGAAAATGCTGACCGCACAGGATCCTCAGCATCCCCGGATCGTGGATATGACACCACTTGGTCTAGTGGAGATCACCCGTAAAAAGTCGCATCCCACCCTGGCAGAACAATGGAAAAAAATATGAGACCTTCTTAAACCAGTCAACACTCGTTTGGCTGGTTTTTGTTATATTTCACAATTTTAGGAAACTCTTTTTGGTAAAAACGTTTCTTGAATATTCCCTGTTAAAATGCTACTCTTTTATCATAGGAAACGCGATTTTGTATTTGAGTTTCCAAAGAAGTACAGAAACAATTCTAATCTAAAGACGGAGGAACACCTATGGATACCACAGATGCTCTGCAAAAAAACATTTTGGATGCCACCCTTCGTGTCTTCGATCGGAAAGGGCTGAAGTTCACGATGGATGACCTGGCAAAGGAACTTTCCATCAGCAAAAAAACCATCTACACCGTATATGACGATAAGGAAGCATTGTTTCTTGCTATGGTAGATTATATTTTTGATTCGATCAAGGAAAGCGAGCAGATGATCCTGACGGATCCTGCGCTGGGAACCATCGAAAAGCTACAGCGCATCTTAGGCGTCCTGCCGGAAGGCTATCAGAATATTGACCTCAGAAAGCTCTATTCCCTACGGGACAAATATCCTAAGATCTACCATAAAGTGGAGCTTCGCTTAGAGACCGGCTGGGAGCCTACGATCCAGCTGATCAAGACAGGCATGGCAGAGGGCAGTATCCGCCCGGTTCCCATCTGTCTGGTGAAAATGATGCTGGAAGCCTCCATTGAGCAGTTTTTCCAAAGAGATATCCTCGCACAGAATCATCTGACTTACGTGGACGCCTTAAACGAGGTCGTAAATATTCTCATGTACGGAATCACACAGAGGCAGTAAATACGCAGACAAAAAGGGAGAAGAACTTATGACACATAGACTTTACTTAAACGACGACTGGCTGTTCACTGAACAGTTTGAGGACAGTTTAGTGGCACCGGAATATCAGGAAAACACACTGCAGCCGGTACGTCTGCCGCATACCTGTAAGGAAACCCCGTTTCATTATTTTGACGAATCCCTCTACCAGATGGTCAGCGGATACAGGCGCCATCTCCTGATTCCAAAGGACTGGCAGGGAAAACGGATCCTGCTTACTTTTGAGGGAGCTGCCCATGACAGTACTGTATTTTGTAATGGGAAAAAGGTGGGAGAGCATCACTGCGGTTACACTGCATTTACTGTAGATTTAACAGACAATGTACTCTATGGGCAGGATAACCTGCTCTGTGTCCGCTTAGACAGCAGAGAGAATTTAAACGTTCCGCCTTTTGGCTATGTGATCGATTATATGACCTATGGCGGTATCTACCGGGATGTCCGGTTGGAAGTAAAGGAAAAAGTCTCCCTTTCGGATATCTTCGTCCATACAGCGATAGATTTCAGATCGTCTCCCGTGACAGCGCAGATCACCTCTGAGATCACGCTTACTGAAAGTGATGAGAACGTGACCATCCGACAGTACTATATGCCGAAAAATACCGCCGCCGGCCAGGGATCCTGGAATCTTTTGTGCGAACAAACCGTTTCTGCAGATACTACCTGTGACAAGGAGATTTCTCTTACAGCAGCAATTACCGATCCTCTGTTATGGGACACTGAAGAAGCCAATCTCTATATTTTAAAGACACAGCTATATCAGGACAATACGATCCTGGATGAGACAGAGACCACGTTTGGTATCCGGGAAGCAGTATTTAAAAAGGACGGCTTTTATCTTAATGGCAGGAAGTTGCGGATCCGCGGCTTAAACCGCCACCAGAGCTTCCCTTATGTGGGATATGCCATGCCTAAGAGCATGCAACGGCTGGATGCGGATCTTCTGAAAAACGAGCTGGGGTTAAATGCCGTAAGGACTTCCCATTATCCCCAGAGCCATTATTTTCTGGAGCGCTGTGATGAACTGGGACTTTTAGTATTTACAGAATTCCCCGGCTGGCAGCATATCGGTGACGATGCCTGGAAAGCACAGGCGGTTGAAAATGCCGAAGACATGATCCGACAGTACCGTAATCATCCCTCCATCATTTTATGGGGAATACGCATCAATGAGTCACCGGATGACGATGCTTTTTACGAAAAGACCAATGCCGTGGCACATAAGCTGGATCCATCAAGACCTACCGGTGGTGTCCGTGCCATGAAAAAAAGTCATCTGTTAGAAGATGTCTATACGTATAATGATTTTCTGCACGACGGTGAAATGCCCGGCTGTGATCCTAAGAAAAAGGTCACCTCAGATATGGAGAAGCCTTATCTGATCAGTGAGTACAACGGGCATATGTATCCCACGAAGTCCTTCGACAACGAAGAGCGCCGCAGTGAGCATGCGATCCGCCATGCCAATGTACTGGATGCCGTGGCAGGTCAGCCCGATATCGCCGGAAGCTTCGGCTGGTGCATGTTTGACTACAATACTCACAAAGACTTCGGAAGCGGTGACCGGATCTGTTATCATGGTGTCATGGATATGTTCCGGAATCCGAAGCTGGCAGCAAATATCTATGCCTGTGAGCAGGAACAGACTCCTGTATTGGAGATCACTTCCTCCATGGATATCGGAGAGCATCCCGGCTGTAACCGCGGCAACATCTACATTCTGTCCAATGCAGACAGCGTGAAGATGTACAAAAATGACCGTTTTATCAAGGAATATCTGCCGGAAATGTCACCTTATAAGCACTTAAAGCATGGTCCCATCCTGATCGATGATTTTATCGGAGATTCTTTTGCACAGAACGAAAGATTCCGTCCGAAACATGCAAAGGAGATCACGGATGCCATGAATCTCGTAGCGCGAGGAAGCCTGAACCACATTCCAAAGAGATTATATCTTACAGCTTTAAAACTGCTTCTGATCTATCATATCAATTTTGCGGAAGTGACCAGGCTGTATACAAAGTACATCGGTGACTGGGGCGGTACGGCTACCATATACCGGTTTGACGCTATCAAAGACGGCAAAGTCGTAAAATCCGTCACCAAAGAACCGGTTCGCGAAATCCGGTTGGAAGCAGAAGCGGATCATACCATTCTGACGGAACAGCACAGCTATGATGTGGCACTGGTGCGGATCCGTGCAGTGGATGACCATGGAAATGTGCTTCCCTTTTATCAGGAGCCGGTTCGTCTGATTACGGAAGGTGACATCTCCATCATCGGACCTGACACCATTGCTTTACAGGGAGGCATGGGTGGAACTTATGTTAAGAGTACGGGAAGATCCGGTCGGGGAGCTTTGCTGTTGCAGTCACAGACGGCAGGGGAAATACGGATACCTTTTCAGATTATGATTTAATGGTTTCATTTGAGCGTTAGATTTCAAAGGATTTCAAAAGAAAGGATCAGGGTTACATTATGGGTTTAAGTGGAAAAGAAAAATTTTCTTATGGACTGGGGGCGGTAGGCAAGGATATGGTATACATGCTGTCTGCCAGCTATATTTTGTATTATTATCAGGATATTTTAGGCGTGAACGCCGTAGCCATGGGTATCATTCTGCTGGTTGCAAGAGTATTCGATGCGTTTAACGATCCCTTCATGGGTGTCATCGTGGCAAAGACCAGAACCAGGTGGGGGAAGTTCCGCCCCTGGCTGATGATCGGCACAGTAACCAATGCTGTTGTTCTGTATCTGATGTTCTCGGCACCGCCTGCACTGGATGGCAATGGACTGGTAGCTTATGCGGCAGTCACTTACATTCTCTGGGGCGTGACCTATACCATGATGGATATTCCCTTCTGGTCCATGATACCGGCATTTACTCACAGTGGAAAAGAGCGTGAAGGATTGTCTACGCTGGGACGTTCCTGCGCCGGTGTAGGCTCTGCCATTATCACCGTGATCACCATGCTCTGCGTCAATGCCCTGGGCGGAGGAGAAGAGCGGGTCGGATTTTCCCGGTTCACCCTGATCATTGCTGTGCTGTTCGTGATATTTATTGCCATTACCTGTATTAATATTAAGGAAAAATCTACGGTAGATGTGGACGCACCTTCCATCGGCCAGATGTTCAAGGCGTTAATTCAGAACGATCAGGCGATGGCAGTGGTAATTACCATTGTACTGATCAACTGCGCGGTCTATACCACCTCCAACCTGGTAATTTATTTCTTCAAATACGATTTTGGCGGAGATACCTGGTACAATTCCTATACACTGTTCAACACCTTCGGCGGGGCAGTACAGATTCTCGCCATGATGCTTTTGTTCCCGTTACTTCGTAAGTTTATGAATACCATCCGGATCTTCTATGTCAGCTTCCTGATGGCAATTGCCGGATATGCTGTATTGCTTCTTTTATGTTTTACGAATATGAGTAATGTATTTTTACTGTTCATTCCCGGCTTCCTGATCTTTGCCGCCAATGGTATGCTGACCGTACTGACCACCGTATTTTTAGCCAATACCGTAGATTACGGTCAATGGAAAAATCATCGCAGAGACGAGAGTGTCATTTTCTCCATGCAGACCTTCGTGGTAAAACTGGCTTCCGGTATTGCTGCGTTAGCGGCATCCCTGTGCCTGAACCTCTGCAACTTAAGCTCTGATACCAGCGATGCTGTGGCAACTGCAGGAGCTTCCGGAAGCTCTGTGGTTGGACTTCGTATGACGATGACACTGTTCCCCATTCTGCTCCTTGTCATCGGTGTCATTTGCTTTCATAAGAAGTATCAGTTGACCGAGGAACGATTAAAAGAGATTCAGGAGGCTTAAAGCATGATTCAGATTGTAAAAGATACAGATACGAGCCCATTGTTCTTTTTACAGACTGCCCACACAACCTACGGAATGCGGGTCATGGAGACCGGACATTTAGAACATCTGTATTACGGGGAGCGGATCACTGTGGATTCACAGGATCCTTCCTCCTGTGCGCCCCTTGTCATACAGAGAGCCTTCGCTCCGGGCAACACCTGTACCTACGACAGGGAACATCCGCAGATCTCCATGGAAGATGTCTGCTTGGAGGTTGGTACGTTGGGAAAGGGAGATATCAGAGAACCTTTTCTGGAAGTCAGATTTGCCGACGGAAGTGTCACCTCTGACTTTACTTTTGATTCCTATGAAATTATTACTTTAAAGGAAAGAGAGCAGTGCCTGCAGGATTCCGGACTTCCTCACAGCTATTCGGAAGTGGGAACTGATTCCGCGGAATGCCTTCAGATTGTTTTGCAGGATGTTACGAATCATTTGGAGTTGCAGCTGTTTTATACCGTATTCGAAGAATGTGATGTCATTACCAGAAGCGCACGGTTGATCAATCATAGTGACGCATCTGTCACCTTGAATCGATGCCTCAGCGCACAATTAGATCTGACAGAGGATTATTCCATGATCACTCATTTCAGTGGTGCCTGGGCAAGAGAAATGCACAGAGAACAGATTTCCTTACGTTCCGGCAAATTTGTAAATGCTTCTTATACAGGAACCTCTTCGAACCGCTCGAATCCTTTTATGATCCTGGGACATAAGAACACCTGTGAGACTTTTGGCTCCTGTATCGGCTGCAATCTGATCTACAGTGGAAATCATTATGAAGCCCTTGAGAAAGACTCTTATGGGAAGCTACGCTTTGTAAGTGGGATCAATCCACAAAGTTTTTCCTGGGAGCTGACTCCGGAAGCGCACTTTGATACACCGGAGGCTGTTTTAAGTTATTCTTCGAAGGGGTATGGAAGACTCAGCCGACAGTTACATTCCTTTATCAGAGAGCATATTGTCCGAGGAGTGTGGAAGAGAAGACCTCGTCCGGTTCTGTTAAACAGCTGGGAAGCCTGTTATTTTAAGATTGATGAGAGAAAGCTGTTGCAGCTGGCAAAAGCGGGAGCAGATGTCGGCATCGAACTGTTCGTCATGGATGACGGGTGGTTTTCCGGGCGAAATGATGACACCTCCTCCCTGGGAGACTGGGAACCGGATCCGAAGAAGCTGCCCGGAGGAATTGCTTCCCTCAGTAAAAAAATCAAAGCTCTGGGGATGGATTTCGGTCTCTGGGTTGAGCCGGAGATGATCAGTGAAAACAGCCGTCTCTATCAAAAACATCCCGACTGGGCAATGATGATTCCGGGACATCCCCACTCCGAGGGACGTAATCAGCGCCTTTTGGATCTGTGCAATCCCGAAGTACAGCAATATGTAATAGATTCCATGACGAAGGTATTTTCCTCCGGAGACATCCGTTATGTGAAGTGGGATATGAACCGTAATTTTAGTGATATTTATTCCCCTTATCTGCCGGCTGCGAAACAGGGAGAGACGGCACATCGTTATGTGCTGGGGCTTTATCACATTATGGATGAACTTACCACACGTTTCCCTGAGATTTTGTTTGAAGGCTGCAGTTCAGGTGGAAATCGTTTTGATCTGGGAATATTAAGTTATTTCCCGCAGATCTGGGCAAGCGATAATACTGACGCACTGTGCCGTACCGGGATTCAGAACAGTTACAGCTATGGATATCCCTTATCGGTATTTACAGCACATGTATCATCCTGTCCAAATCATCAGACCTTAAGAATCACGCCCCTTGAAACCCGTTTTCAGGTAGCTTCCTTCGGCGTCTTAGGATATGAATGCAATTTAAAGGATCTGTCCGGAAGTGATCTCAACGCAATCCGGGAACAGATTACACTTTATAAAAAATGGCGGGATGTTTTCCAGTTTGGAACCTTTTACCGTGGAACAGAAAACGAGGATTCTGACTCGGAAACCTTATCCTGGACCTGCGTGTCCCCGGATGGCAGAAGAGCAGTGGGGCTGTTCTTCCGGCGTCTGGCAGTTCCGAACCAGTCCCATGACTGTTATCGACCGGTGGGGTTACTTCCGGATGTGAAATATCATTTCTACGGCAGGAATATCAAATACAATCTGAAAGACTTCGGAGACCTTGTGAACACCGTTTCTCCGGTTCATATCAAGCAAGGATCTGCATTACAGGAGATTCTTTCGCGATTTGTAAATATGGATGGGGAAAAAGAAGAACTGACTGCTTACGGAGATACCCTGATGCGTGCGGGTATTGCCCTGAAACCCGCTTTCGCCGGAACCGGATATAATTCCGACACCCGACTGTTCCCGGATTTTTCCTCCCGAATTTACTTTATGGAAGCAGCGGAATAAAATAATAATGCTTTTTTATGTACCGACCACTTTCGTTAGACCTGAAAACTAACGAGGGCGGTCGGTATTGTAATAATCAGAGAGAGATGATATTGTATATTATATAGATAGCTTAACAAATCGGGATTTAAAGAGGTGTTGAGTATGAAAAGGTGGTTATCTATTTTAGCAGTATTGGGCTGTATAGTAGCGTTGTCTGGATGTAAAAATGGAAATGAAGCAGGACAAGCATATTTTAATGCAAGAGTTTTGGAAGTAAATAAAGAATATGTTGATGTTAGGTGTATAGAAGCATTTAATAGTGGGATTTCTGTTGATGAGGAATTTTCTGTTACAAAAGATGTAGTATCAGCAGGAGGAGCACCAGAATTGAATGTAGATGATAATATCCGTGTTGTATTTAATGGTGATGTAATGGAAAGTGATCCATTGCAGATAGGAACGGTTTATGCAATCTATCTTTTAGATGAAAATGGAGAAGTGATTCCAAACAACTAACAACTTCCAGTTTTTGAAACTGAGAAATCGAAGTTTGTGGAGGGTGAAGTTATGGGATTACTTGAAAGGTTAAAACTGAATAAAACCAAAGATTTCTTTGAATGGTTAGATTTAATTTTGAAGAATGAATTGAATAGTGAAATAAAAGCAATTAACTTTAATTTATATGAAGATACAGATAATAAATGGTCTATTGAATTAGTCGGCACATTTTCATTCGATAGGGATAATGACGATTGGGCTTGTGATGAAGTATTTGCTACAAGAGATAATCCTTTTATGATAGAGCGTGAAAGTGATTGGAAATCAATGGAAACATTTTTTATTGGTTTATTGAATGAATACCTTTCTTTTGGGAAATATGCTGGAAGTTTAAAAAAATATCAAGCAATAGGTATTGGATTTGTTGATGGAGATTTACATATTTTATATGAAAGATAATGTCTGCTTGTTAGCAATAAAAATCGGTATTTTGGAGATGCGTTTAAATGATTTCTAGAGCAGAATATATTCAACAACCATATTCAGGGGAATATATTGAAAAAATTTATGATATAAAAAGTCCATGGAATTCAACTGATTGGACATGGATAAAATTTACCGAAGAAGACGATATTTGGTGTGGTGAATTTAGAGGTAAATATAGAGGGGTATCTTGTTCTACAACATTAGGAATTATTGTTGTTTTGACTTCTGATTATATGTATGTGCTAGATATTTATGGTGGTGAAATTATGGAATATTATTCACAACCAGAATATGTAGATATAACAGTCACACCATTTGGAAAAATTTTAGTTACAGACGGCTATGGCATTGAGATGTTTGCAAATACTAAGATTAGCGATATGGAAAACATAGTTCTTCCCATTAATGCTGATAATTTGAAATTTGTTGAATGGAGAGAGAATATTTTAAAAATCAGTTGTTTTGAATTTTTGACATGGGGAAAAGAAATAGAACTATATTTGAATTTTGAAACTATGGAATGGTTGATAAACAAATAGCGCATGAAATTCAAGTTTGCAGAATCGGAAAAATCATGATTGTTAGGGGCTGTTGGAACGAGAGATAGACTGAAAAATCAGGCCATATTTTCTTGCTTTTGAGGGCGGTTCGAGACTTGAGATAATGAATAAGCCGGATATGGAGGATGTGAAGAAAACACTTAACCGAACAGGTCTAATCCATATTGCTTTCAGCGTCGGCAGTAAAGAAAAAGTGGATGAATTGACAATGAAACTGGAAGAAGCAGGATATCCGGTCGACAGTGGTCCACGCACAACAGGCGATGGCTATTATGAAAGCTGTGTTGTTGCAATAGAGGAAAATCAGATTGAAATAACGGTATAACTTTCCACTTGCAGAATTTCATTGTTTGAGAAGTATGATTTTGTTGCCAAGGATGTTAAAATGGATGGCAAGGTTCAACTTATTAAGCTGCAAAAAAGTGAAAATTTCTGATTTGCAGAACTATTTCAGGGGAGGAATGTGGTATGGAAGATTTTAGTATAAACGAAATGCAGAAAATGCAGAGAAGCTTGCAGGATAAGTACAAGGACAGATGGGAACCGATCTGTCCGGAAACAGGACAGAACAAGATGCTTTGGATGGTTGGCGAAATAGGTGAAGTGATTGATATTGTCAAAAAGCATGGTGCAGTGAATGCCCTGACACAGGAAGAATTGAGAAAAGATCTGGTTGAGGAAATGGCAGATGTTCTTATGTACTACAATGATGTCATGCTCTGTTACGGAATTACGGCAGATGAATTGAAGCAGGCATATACCGGGAAGTTTGAGAAGAACATGAAGCGTTGGTAATTTCCGATTTGCAGCATCAAAGATTTTCCGGACATGTACTGCACAGCCGGGAAAGGGCGCTTTCTATTTTTTATGAGAACATAAAAGGAGATTTGCAAGTGGATCATTTCAAATTACATTCCAAATACAAGCCGACCGGAGACCAGCCGCAGGCGATTGAAGAACTGGTGCGCGGATTCCGTGAGGGCAACCAGTTTGAGACGCTGCTCGGCGTGACGGGTTCGGGTAAGACCTTTACGATGGCGAACGTCATCGAACAGCTGAACCGGCCGACACTGATTATTTCTCACAATAAAACACTGGCGGCGCAGCTCTACGGGGAGATGAAGGAATTTTTCCCGGAGAATGCAGTCGAGTATTTTGTGTCATACTATGATTATTATCAGCCGGAGGCGTATGTGCCGCAGACGGATACCTATATCGCAAAAGACTCGGCGATCAATGAGGAGATAGATAAACTGCGCCTGTCTGCCACGGCTGCGCTTGTGGAGCGGAGAGATGTGATCGTTGTGGCATCGGTTTCCTGTATCTATGGTCTGGGCAGCCCGGAGGATTACCTTGGCATGATGGTATCGTTGCGCCCGGGCATGGAGAAGGACAGGGACGAGGTCATCCGTGCGCTGATCGATATTCAGTACACGCGAAATGAGATGGATTTTCATCGCGGCACGTTCCGGGTCCGCGGGGATGTGCTTGAGATATTCCCGGCAAACTATGGCGATACGGCGATCCGCGTGGAGTTTTTCGGGGATGAGATTGACCGCATAACGGAGATTGATGTGCTGACCGGCGAGATTAAGTGCCGGCTCGAGCATTTTGCGGTATTTCCGGCTTCCCACTACGTTGTGCCGCAGGAAAAGATTTTAAGAGCGTGCGATAATATCGAGGCGGAGTTGGAAGAGCGCGTGAAATATTTTAAGGGCGAGGACAAGCTGCTGGAGGCACAGAGAATCGCGGAGCGCACGAATTTTGACATTGAGATGTTAAAAGAGACGGGATTCTGCAGCGGCATAGAGAACTACTCCAGGCATCTGGCGGGGCTTCCGGCGGGAGCGACGCCGCACACACTGATGGATTACTTTAAGGATGATTATCTGATTATTGTGGATGAGTCCCATATCACAATTCCGCAGATCCGCGGAATGTATGCGGGGGATCAGTCACGAAAGAGCACGCTGGTGGATTACGGGTTCCGGCTGCCGTCTGCGAAGGATAACCGCCCGCTGAATTTTGAGGAATTTGAGGGCAAGATCGACCAGATGCTGTTCGTTTCGGCGACGCCGAACGTATACGAGGATGAGCATGAACTTTTGCGCGCGGAGCAGATTATCCGGCCGACGGGACTGCTCGATCCGGAGGTTGTGGTGCGCCCGGTAGAGGGGCAGATTGATGATCTGGTGGGTGAGGTCAACAAGGAGATCAAGAACCACCACAAGGTGCTGATTACGACCCTGACGAAAAAAATGGCGGAGGATCTGACCGATTACATGAGGGAACTGGGGATTCGCGTCAAATATCTCCATTCCGATATTGATACGTTAGAGCGCGCGGAGATTATCCGCGATCTGCGTCTGGATGTGTTCGATGTGCTGGTGGGCATCAACCTTCTGCGTGAGGGACTGGACATACCGGAGATTACCCTGGTGGCAATCCTGGATGCGGACAAGGAAGGCTTCCTGCGTTCTGAGACGTCGCTGATCCAGACTATCGGCAGGGCGGCGCGTAACAGTGAGGGACATGTGATCATGTACGCGGATACGATTACGGATTCCATGCGCGTTGCGATCGAGGAGACGGAGCGGCGCCGCAAGATCCAGCAGGAGTACAACGAGGCACATGGCATTACACCGACGACGATCCAGAAGTCGGTGCGGGAACTGATTTCTGTTTCCAAGAAGATCGCAAAAGAAGAAATGAATTTCAAGAAGTCCCCGGAGTCGATGAACAAGGCGGAACTGACGAAGCTGATCGCCGATATCCAGAAAAAGATGGAAAAAGCGGCGGCGGATC
>OMFJ01000135.1_pt1 | contig 39039 bp, 26 predicted proteins | sample 1674351 | NCBI WGS metagenome assembly OMFJ01 (sample SAMEA103958164, study PRJEB25191) | human gut metagenome | biome: human-associated habitat [ENVO:00009003]; feature: intestine environment [ENVO:2100002]; material: feces | place: Germany | collected 2013/2015
ACCCGCCCCGATATGAGCATAAAAGTGGGATGATAATCCCACGATATGCGAATATAGGGTAGGATTGTGGGAGTGCGTAGCACGAAACAATCCGTAGGCATCAATGAATGGAGAGTATAACATGCGTATTCTTATTTGCGATGACGATTTACTGATCGTAGAAAAACTGCAAAAATATCTGAAAAGTTATTTCAGTCACCTGCATCTAAGATGTCCGGAGATCGTCTGCTTTTCAGACGGGGAGTCCCTACTTGCGGATCCGGGAGACAAGGATATCCTTTTTCTCGATATCGAGATGCCGGGGCTTGACGGAATCTATGTAGGAAATGAACTGAAAAAGAAAGAGAAAGATATTATCATTTTTATTATTACTTCTTATTCCGAATATCTGGATGAAGCCATGCGGTTCCATGTATTCCGTTATCTGTCCAAGCCCATAGACAGGCAGCGTCTGTTCCGGAATCTGAAGGACGCTCTGGATCTGTATCATTCCAGACTGGTGAAGGTGCCTATTGAGACCAGGCAGGGCGTACACGTTCTTCCGGTCTCTTCTATCATTATGGTGGAGGCACAGGGGAAAAAAGTGATCGTCCACACCACGACGCAGGACTTTGAATCCATCCATACCATGCCATACTGGCTGGAGCTGCTGCCTTCCAACCGCTTTTTTCAGACGCACCGGAGCTTTATTGTCAACTATGAGCACATTACCGACTTCGACCGTATGCTGGTGCATCTGGCAAACAATCAGTTTGACGCTTATCTGACGAAACGGAAATACAGCGCCTTTAAGGAAGCCTATCTTCTCTATCTGGAAAGTACGAGGTAATTTATGGAAAGTGTTTTTTCTATTATTTTTGCATTTCTGGTGGAAGCCATCATTCTCCTGCAATATGCCAGCCGGCTATTTTCTCCGAAACGTTCCCTGTCCGGCAGGCTTATCGTGCTGAGCCTTTTGTATATCTGCCTGTGTGCCACAGCCTTTTTTAATATCAAATGGCTGAATATGCTTTTATATTTGTTGGCTAATTTTCTGTTTCTGGTCACACAATACGATGTCAAATGGTACACAGCTGCCTTCCATTCCACATTGCTGGCTGCCGTCATGGGGATGTGTGAGCTGATCGTATATAGTATCATCGCCCGGAACGCTCCCCATTTTTATATGCAGATGGATTCGCTTCACAATACGATTCTTTTTATCCTGTGCAGCAAGATCTCCTTTTTTGCAGTCATTTATCTGCTTACGCATTTGTTCAAAAGTCTGCAGGAAACAACGGATCCCTACGATAACTCTGTTTTGCTGCTGATGATCATTCCCGTCACATCGGTATTCATCATGCTTACTTTTGTGGGAATGGGTGATCAGTATACATTGACTCCCGGGACGAACCGGATGATCTCTCTCAGTGCCTTTTTCCTATTGCTTATGAATCTGCTGGTATTTGGAATCAATCAGTACAATCGGGAAAAAAATCGGAAATATACGGAGATGCAGCTGTTACTGCAGAAGGAAACAGATTTTACGGAATATTATAAAATGCTGCTTTCGCAGAGCGAAAACCAGGCAATTCTCATTCATGATATTAAGAAGCATTTGCAATCCATTGCATCTCTGAACGAGCAGAATGCCCCGGACAAAGTCAACGCCTATATTAACCAACTGCTTCTCTCTTCGGATTTCAAAGAGTCCGCCCGCATCTGCGACAACGAACTTCTGAACGCCATTATGGCAAGGTACAGGCGGCAGTGTACTGAACAGGGAATCAGTTTTACCGCTGACATCCGCAGTGGTGTACTGCATTTTCTGCCGGACAGTGACCTTACTTCTCTTTTTTGCAATTTGCTGGATAATGCCATGGAAGCTGCCGGGAAAGTTCCCGACGCTTATATCGAAGTCAATGGCTGCAAGCGGGAAAATACACCTTTTGTTCTGATCACAGTGGTCAATTCCTGCCGCGTAAACCCTTTTAAAAATGATGCGGCAGATCCAGCCACTACCAAAGCGGATAAGCGTTCTCACGGCTTCGGGCTGAAAAGCATCCGCAAGATCTGCGCAAAATACCACGGGGATATCCAAATGTACTATAACGATGCTACTCTGACCTTCCACACGGTGATAACGCTCCGGGGATAGGCTCCCTTATTCCCACATTCCCGTCACAAAGCACATCAGTGCCGCCCAGGTATATAAGGGATAGAAAAGTCCCTGATCATCCACGCCGTCTTTTAGGATTTTCTGTGCTTCTTCTCTGTTCAGTAATAAAAAGCCGTCAAAGCATTCCGTACCTACGGCACCTTCCTGGCTTACCTTCGGCACCTCCTCACGGTTCAGCGTGATCTGCACCAGTGCATTGCTTTCATCCGTCATACCGGGGGTGCTGAATACCAGGGGATTCACCAGACGGATACTGTCACTTTCTTCCAGTGTGATGCCGGTCTCTTCCCGCAATTCCCGGATGGCTGCATGAAACACCGGATTTTCCTGTGCCGCATCCTCCGGATCTAACAGTCCTGCCGGAACGCTTAGCAGGAACTGCCCTGCCGGGTAGCGGTACTCACGACTTAAGCAGAGTCTCGGCTCCTGTCCCTTGATCTTCAGAATCACAACACAGCTTACCGCATCCGGCAGCATCTGTTTGAATTCTTCGTCGCTTTTTACCGCCGCAAGATTATCTTTTACTCTTCTGGTGGCATCAAAATAATGTTTTCCGGGCTCATATTGCAGATCAAATACCTTGATGAATCTGCTGTCATAGACGGTCTCTACCTGTTGTTTTTTTATCATTGGTCTGTTCTCCATTTTCATTTCCTCTTTCCAGCCTGCAAAGCACCTGTTCATATCGCTTTTCCGCTTTTTTCCAGTGGATGAGCTTATGCCACCCTTGCACATAATCCGGTCTGCGGTTCCGGTACTGTAAATAATAGGCATGTTCCCACACATCTATCAGCAATATCGGTGCATATAATCTCAGATCCGGCACATCCTGGTTCGCTGTGGTCAGGATCATAAGGGTACCGTCCTGATCACTTACAAGCCACGCCCATCCGGAACCAAAGACTCCTATGGCACTCTGCGACATCTGCTCTTTCCATTGTCTCACGGATCCAAAATCACGGATCAGTGCTTCCTCCAGTGCTCCGCAGGGTTCCTGCCCCACAGGGCTTCGCATGCTGTCAAAATACAGCTGATGGTTGTATACGCCGCCTCCGTTATTGTGAATGCTTTCCCGGGCTTCCTCCTGCAAGGATGCAAGTTTATTATCCTCCGAAGTGAGCAGTTCCGTCAAGGTCATTTGCTGTAACTGAGGATAATCCGCGAGAATTGCATTCAGCTTGTCCACATAGGTCTGATAATGCTTATCATGGTGAAAATGCAGTGTCTCCTCATCCAGTACCGGAAGCAGGGCATCATATTCGTAGGGCAGGGGCTGTGCGACAAAAGGATAATGTTCTTCTAACATGAGACTCCAATCCGCCTGCGGGATACAGGCTTGCGATCATACAATATTTACCATACGCCTATTATATGCCGCACTTACGGATTTTATTTTCGGATTTGCACTTTTGCAGTCAGCGTTCTTCTCTTTTTGACATAAATCAAGCAGGAGAGAAAATTTATTAAATATTCCCTCCTGCTCAATTCCATTTTTTATATTTTTACAGCTGTGCAATATCCACCAGTGTCAGTTCCTTACAATCGTTCATATGCTCCATGCTGGTCACGAGAGCATTGGCGGTGTCCATTGCGGTGATGCAGTAGATACCGGTCTCGATAGCGGTACGGCGGATCAGGAAACCGTCTCTGGTCTTGTCGCGGCCCTGGGTAGGGGTATCGATGACAAGGTCGATCTTGTGTCCCAGAATCAAATCCATCACGGTCGGGGATTCCTGAGAGATCTTGTTGACCTTTCTCGCCTTCACACCTGCTTCATTCAGAGCAGCTGCGGTACTTCTGGTAGCATAAATGGTGTATCCCAGCTTTTCGAAGCGTCTTCCGACTTCAATGGCTTCACCCTTATCCGCATCCTTTACGGTGATGATCATGTTCTTGTACTTTGGCAGTTCCACACCTGCTCCCAGGAATGCCTTGTACAGAGCCTCATTGAAGGTCTTGGCGATACCCAGACACTCACCGGTAGACTTCATCTCCGGTCCTAAGCTGATCTCGGCACCACGGATCTTCTCGAAGGAGAACACAGGCATCTTGATGGCAAAATACTCTGCCTCAGGCTGTAAACCGGGCTCGTAGCCAAGCTCACGGATGGTCTTGCCGATGATCACTTCGGTAGCCAGATCCACGATAGGAATGCCGGTTACCTTACTGATATAAGGTACGGTACGGGAAGAGCGGGGGTTAACCTCAATGACATATACTTCCTCACCGATGGCAATGAACTGGATATTGATCAGTCCCTTGACATGCAGTGCCTTTGCCAGTCTTCTGGTGTACTCTGCGATCTTCTCTTTTACTACTTTATCAATGGTCGGAGCCGGGTATACGGAGATACTGTCTCCGGAGTGGATACCGGTCCTTTCGATATGCTCCATGATACCGGGGATCAGGATATCGATACCATCGCATACAGCATCGACCTCGATCTCCTTACCCTGTAAATACTTATCTACCAGGATCGGGTGATCCTGTGCGATACGATTGATGATCTCCATGAATTCTTCGATCTCTTCATCGGAGATAGCGATCTGCATGCCCTGTCCGCCCAATACATAGGAAGGACGTACCAGTACGGGATAGCCCAGTCTGTTGGCCACCGCCTTAGCTTCCTCTGCGGTGTATACGGTACCGCCGGCTGCACGGGGGATCTCGGTCTCTTCCAGAATCTTGTCGAACAGTTCTCTATCCTCAGCGGCATCTACATCCTCCGCCTTGGTGCCTAAGATAGGCACGCCCATCTTCATCAGGCTCTCGGTCAGCTTGATAGCGGTCTGTCCGCCGAACTGTACCACAGCACCATCGGGATGCTCAATATTTACGATAGATTCCACATCTTCCGGAGTCAAAGGCTCGAAATACAGCTTGTCCGCAATATCGAAGTCGGTACTTACAGTCTCCGGGTTGTTGTTGATGATAATGGTCTCATAGCCTGCCTTGGAAAATGCCCAGGTAGCATGTACGGAACAATAGTCGAACTCGATACCCTGTCCGATACGGATAGGACCGGAACCCAGTACCAGGACTTTCTTGCGTCCGGTGGTCTCCTTGGCTTCGCACTCGCCGCCGAATACGGAGTAATAATAAGGAGTGGAAGCTGCGAACTCTGCGGCACAGGTGTCTACCATCTTGTAAACAGCCTTAATGCCGTTGTCATAACGCATCTTCTTGATCTCTTCCTCGGTCTTGCCGGTCAGTCTTGCGATGACGTTATCCGGGAACTCAATTCTCTTGGCTTCCTTCAGCAGTTCCACTGTCAGAGGCTGTGTCTCCAGTGCATGCTCCATCTCGGTCAGAATGGCGATCTTGTCAATGAACCACAGGTCGATCTTTGTAATGTCGTGGATCTGTTCATAACTGATACCCTTACGGATTGCTTCAGCGATCACATAGATTCTCTGGTCATCCACGATCTTCAGACGCTCTAACAGTTCCTCCACAGACAAAGTGCTGAAATCATAGCTGCGCAGGCAGTCCACATGCTGCTCCAGGGAACGGATGGCCTTCATCAGTGCTCCCTCGAAGTTATTGCAGATACTCATAACCTCACCGGTTGCCTTCATCTGTGTGGTCAGAGTACGTTTTGCAGTGATAAATTTATCGAAAGGCAGTCTGGGGATCTTTACTACACAGTAATCCAGTGTCGGCTCGAAGCTGGCATAGGTCTTGTGGGTAATGGCATTTTTGATTTCATCCAGAGTAAAGCCCAGTGCGATCTTCGCTGCTACCTTTGCAATGGGGTAACCGGTCGCCTTACTTGCCAGTGCAGAAGAACGGCTGACACGGGGATTCACCTCGATAACACAATATTCAAAGCTGGTGGGATGCAGTGCAAACTGTACGTTACATCCACCGGTGATCTGCAGTTCGTTGATGATCTTCAGAGCGGAAGTACGTAACATCTGGTACTCCTTGTCGCTCAGGGTCTGGGAAGGCGCTACTACGATACTGTCTCCGGTATGCACGCCGACGGGATCGATGTTCTCCATGTTACATACGGTGATGCAGTTGCCTGCGCTGTCACGCATTACTTCGTACTCGATCTCTTTCCAGCCCGCGATACAACGCTCTACCAGTACCTGTCCTACACGGGACAGACGTAAACCGTTCTCCAGGATCTCTTCCAGTTCTACCTGATTGTGTGCAATACCGCCGCCGGAACCGCCCAGGGTATAAGCAGGACGCAGTACAACAGGATAGCCGATGGTGTTGGTGAATTCCACACCGTCTTCCACGTTCTCAACGACCTTGGATGCTGCACAGGGTTCGCCGATACGCTCCATCAGATCCTTGAACTCCTGACGGCCTTCCGCATTACGGATGGTAGCTGCGGTAGTACCTAACAGCTTTACATTGTGAGCTGCCAGGAAACCGGATTCCTCCAGCTCCATGCCGAGGTTCAGACCAGCCTGTCCTCCCAGGGTGGGGAGAATGCTGTCGGGTTTTTCCTTTTCAATGATCTGCTCCAGAACCTTTACATTCAGGGGCTCAATATATACCTTATCTGCGATATCTTTATCGGTCATGATGGTCGCAGGATTGGAGTTCACCAGGATTACCTCTACTCCCTCTTCCTTCAGGGAACGGCAGGCCTGGGTACCTGCATAGTCGAATTCCGCTGCCTGTCCGATGACAATAGGACCGGAGCCGATTACCATTACTCGTTTTACATTAGGATTCTTGGGCATCTTAGTTCTCTCCTCTCATCATATGAATGAACCGGTCAAACAGGTAACCGGAGTCCTGGGGTCCCGGACATGCTTCCGGATGGAACTGTACGGTAAAAATATTCTTGCCGGTGTAGGACAGACCCTCGTTGGTACCGTCGTTGACATTGATGAATGCGGGAACCGCTACGGACGGATCCAGCTTATCGGTATCTACCACATAGCCGTGGTTCTGAGAGGAAATATATACTCTTCCGGTCATCAGATCCTTTACCGGATGGTTGCCTCCTCTGTGTCCGTATTTCATTTTATGGGTATCTGCGCCGGTAGCCAGAGCCATCAGCTGATGTCCCAGACAGATTGCGAAAATAGGGATCTCGGTATCGTATAACTTTTTGATCTCGGCGATCACACCGGTACACTCCTTGGGGTCTCCCGGTCCGTTACTTAACATGATACCGTCAGGATTATCATCAATGATCTCCTGTGCGGGAGTTCCAGCGGGGTATACGGTCACCTCACAGCCTCTCTCTGCCAGGGATCTGGCGATATTTCTCTTGGCTCCCAGGTCTAACAGAGCTACCTTCAGTCCCTGTCCGGACAGTTCCGTTACCAGTGCGGGCTTGGGCTCTCTGACGCCCTTTTCATAAGCATCTTTATCAAAACGCGCTGCACCGGAGAGAGGTCCGTTCTGTGCCAGCTCCGTGGTGGGCGCTACCACATATTTTTCCCTGCAGGTCACCTTTTCCACGACCTTGCCTGTGGTATACTCTTTCAGCTTCGGAAGTACTTCGTTCAGGTCATAGGCTTCGTTAGTGGTGATCATGCCGTTCATGGTACCCTTCTCACGCAGGATCTTGGTCAGCGCACGGGTATCGATACCGGCGATACCGGGCACACCGTTCTCCTCTAAGTATTCCTGTATTGTGCAGTCACAGCGGAAGTTGCTGGGAATACGTGAAAGCTCTCTGACGATAAATCCATCCGGCCAGGGTCTCTCCGACTCGCAGTCATCCCTGCATATGCCATAGTTACCGATCAGGGGGTAAGTCATGCATACAGCCTGTCCTGCATAGGACGGATCCGTCAGGACCTCCAGATATCCGGCCATGGATGTGTTAAATACGATTTCACTGATGATCTCTTTGTCTGCACCGATGTGCGTTCCTTCGAACACCGTTCCATCTTCCAAAATCAAAAATGCCTTCATTCTTTCCTCACATTCTGCCGCTTTTTGCGACGTTTGTATTTCTCTCAGTCTCCTACAATACCTGCAAATTGCTCCGCTGGGTATCTGCATTGTCTACGATACCCACGAATTGCTCCGCTGCTTCGCAGCTCCCGCACTTCTGAAAACATTCGGATTCCGCGGATTTGCTTCCGCAAATCGCTGCATCCTCATGTTTTGGCGATTTAAATCGGCACCTGCCTCCCCGTGCAAGCACGGTCGGCCTCTGCCGTTTAAATCTGGTATCTGCATAATCGATTTATTATATCATAAAAAAAAATGCGTCGCAATAGACCCTGTCTGCGTAAAAACCTACAAAAAACAATTACGCAATCCCGATACTCCTTGGAGAATCTGACAAAGCTGTGTAAAAGCTTACATTTTCCATTGCTTTTTCCACCGGGTCTGATATAGAATAGATATGTATTTTCTATTTTTCAATTATCACAAAACGCTGTTTTCCTACAGCAGATTGGACAGGCATCTATGGATCGTATCGAAAATGCTCAAATGAACTCCCTGGGAACCCGCAAACTCTATTATGAAGATGTGCATCAGACGGATTTCACCGCTGTGGTGATGGAATGTGTTCCCGACAAGGAAGAGGGATATTACAGGATCGTTCTGGACGCTTCCGCTTTTTTCCCGGAAGAAGGTGGTCAGTCCGCCGACAAAGGCACCTTAAACGGTCAGGAAGTACTGGATGTCAGCATCAAGCAGGGCATCCTATATCATAAAGCAGCCTGTGAACTTCCCGCTGGCACCCGGGTCACCGGTCATGTGGACTGGAACCGCCGGTTTGATTTCATGCAGCAGCACTCCGGAGAGCATATGATCTCCGGCTTACTGCACTCCCATTTCGGACTGGAAAACGTAGGCTTCCATTTAAGCGACAGAGAAGTGACACTGGATATGAACGGAGAAGTCTCTCTGGAGCAGCTGCGTCTCATCGAGCAAGAGGCTAACACTTATGTCTGGAAAAATCTTCCGGTCAACATCAGCTGGCCCACCGCCGAAGAACTGGCGAGCTTAAATTACCGTAGCAAGCTGGCTCTCACGGAAAATGTACGTATCGTCGAGATCCCCGGCGTGGATCTGTGTGCCTGCTGTGCTCCGCATGTAGATACCACCGGACAGATCGGTCTCATCAAAGTTGTAAATGTGCAGAGCCACAGAGGCGGTGTCCGCATCAATATTCTCTGCGGAAACCGTGCTCTGGCGGATTATACCGAAAAACAGGATTCTGTCTGGGCAATTTCTTCTCTGCTCTCAGCGAAACAGCCGGAAGTGGCAGGTGCTGTTGCTCGCGCAAAAGAGGATGCACGGCTGCAAAAAGAACGCGCCAATGCTTTACAGGCAGAACTTCTGAAGGTACAGATGAACGCACTCCCCTCCCCGGAAGAAGTACACCACGTGCTTCTCTTCGTCGGTGAACTGGATGCCATTGCCCTACGTAACGCTGTGAATACCCTGACCGGAAAATATTCCGGTTACTGTGGTATCTTTGCCGGAGACGATACAAACGGTTATCGATTTATTGTAGGCAGTGCTTCCTGTAACTGTCAGGAACTGGCAGACCGCATGCGCCGGGAGCTTTCCGCAAAAGGTGGCGGATCCGCTCCCATGATCCAGGGGAATGTTGCTGTCACGGCAGATACCCTGCAGACAATGTGGGCGTCGCTGTAATGACCATCCTTTCTGCCTATATATGCATTTCGGCACATGAATTCGTATCAATATTTTCACATGGAAAACCCCCGGCATGACCATCTGTCATACTCCGGGGGTCTGTTTGTATATTTTATATATTTTTCGTTTCGGAAAATCTGATTATTTCTCTTCTGTTGCTGCATTCTTCTTCAGTGCTACGCTGACTGCCTTCGCAACGCCACCACCTACTACACAGCTCATAGGCATCTCCAGTGCTCCGTTGATACCACAGAATGCTACGGCGAACATAAACAGATTCGCTCCGGTTGCATTCATGCTCTGCAGATACTCGGTATGACCGAAGCAGATCATCAGAGTGGACATGAAGAACAGGGTGTTCATAAATGCTCCCAACAGACCGGTCACGAAGTAAGTTACGGTCTTCGTCTTGTCAATCTTCCACAGTGCCTTGAAGATCACGCCGGACAGCCATCCCATCAGAGTTCTGGTGGGGATGCATACCAGGAAAGTGAAAAACGGATTCATTGCTACCAAAGCTGCTCCAAAAGGGTCTCCTGCAAAACACTGGTAAAAGCTGGTAAGTCCAAATACCAGTCCCAGTACGGCTCCGCCTGCGGGTCCTAAGATCATTGCACCGATGACTACGGGAATGGTCATCAGGGAGATTGCTAACGGTCCGATGCGCAGATACCCAAGCGGGGTAAATGCCAGAATCAGCATGATCGCGATGAGTACGGCCAATTGTACCATCTCAAGTGTCTTGTTTTTTTTCATATGAAATTTCCTTTCCGCGCTTTTTGCGCCTTTGCTACTATTCCTCCATCTGGCGTCCTTTGGACTGCCGGAGGATATAATTACAAGTCATTCAAGAAAATAACATAAATGTATACAAAACACAAGTACATTTTTTAATACAATCAACGTACGGTGCGATACCACTTCAACGCCGATGTATAGGCTTCATATACTGTATTCATATCAATATTCTTTAATAGCATCAGGCGGGATACCTCCGCCCAGTTGGCTGTCTCATAATGCAGCATAAAATCGTACACCGGTGCCAGTACGCCGATGCGGTAGATCAGTGCATTGCTGATCTCGCCAGCCACATGGACCACCTTCAAAGCCTCTGCCATGGGTTTCTCGAGAATCACATCCAGCACGGAGAACAATCCCATCAGGAACAATTCATCCTTCTGCGCCTTCAGGCCAAACGCTTCCGCCAGATTCTCGGCAAATTTCGCACGAAGCAGAGATAATCTGGTGACCTCATTCGGCTTATCCGCATACAAAGCATTGGCTACTGCCGTATTGATCCACTTTTTCAGTTCCCGCTGTCCCAGCATGGCAGCCGCATGACGGATAGACGTAATCTCCGAATTTACAGCCAGTGGCTGAACCATTTTCAGCAGATCGATCGTGAGTGCGGTATCACGGCTGATGATATCCGCCGCTGTTGTGAGTTCAAAATCCGGGCTGTTCACAATATTCAGCAGGTCAATATAGTTACCCTTCAAGGGTGCCACATCTGTCTGTCCCTTCGTAATGGGAACACGATAGAACTTACCCTCATAGAAACGATATCCGCCGGTCTCCTTCAGTCTCTCGAAGTCCTCCATGGTATCAATATTACCGGCACACAGACTGATATTCGGGAATAATTTTCCGAAATAAATCTTGGCTTTGTCAATGGCTATTTTACGGTTATTCAGAAGGACATAATCCATCAGCTTCAGGACTTCTCTGTAATTTTCAAAATCACTGACCGCAAGCTTGCGAATGGCAAGTTTATAGCCTTGCTGTTTCAATTCCTTCAGACGATTGACATACATTTCAATCGGCGGAATGGTATTATCGATCAAAAGTACGATTTTTTCATGAGGTGCATCGCACTGCTCCGTAATATCCGCAAAAATAGAAATATTGGTGATCGGTACAAAAATCTCTTTTCCCTGTGACAATGTATCGATTCCCATCTTTTGGATCAATTCCAATCCGGTGATCTGTGATGCTCCATCAAATTGTGCTGTCCCAAGCAGCAACGGATTCAACAGGTAATTTTCTCTCTGGGTAAAAAAGGAATAGGCACATACGGCCATATTTTCATCAAAAAGCGGTACTAATGTAAGCAGCATATTTTTACCTCCCAATTACCTATATTATACCGATTCCGACAGGACTTTACAAGTGGTACTATCAGCACAGAGATGTTGTAACTTGAGAGTTTACGAACCATGCAAAAATAGAACGGAATACCTCGGTGGGAGCTTGCTCACACAAGAGGTTATTTTGTTCTATTTTTATACCGTGCGTCCAATGGACACACTCGACAGCCGTCAATGAAATAAATGTGGAGTGCCCTTTGCGACACATTTATGAATTGAGTGCATGGCTCGTAACGTAGGGTCGCCGTAGACTGGACAAGTTCCGCCTGTGCCCATTCTTCCGCCTCAGTGTGGGCACAGGAGATAGGATCAAGCTTCTCTGTACCCTTCTTCCGCCTCAGCGTGGGCACAGGAGATAGGAACAAGCTCCTCTGTACCCTTCTTCCGCCTCAGCGTGGGCACAGGAGATAGGAACAAGCTTCTCTGTGCCCTTCTTCCACCTTCGCGTGGGCACAGGAGATAGGAACAAGCTCCTCTGTGCCCTTCTTCCGCCTTCGCGTGGGCATAGAAGATAGGAACAGGCTTCTCTGTACCCTTCTTCCGCCTCAACGTGAATAGTTTATGGGTATGAGAAGCTTGTTTTGTTGCTGATACCCACACTATGAAAAGTTTGTGGGTATCAGAAGCTTGTTTTGTTGCTGATACCCACTCTGTGGAAAGTTTATGGGTATGGGAAGCTTGTTTTGTTGCTGATACCCAAATTATGAAAAACGGAAGGTATAACAAGAAAATTATATATTCCAGAATGCCTGCTGCAGGCGTTCGTGGGGTCTACGGCAGCCCTACGTTACGAGCCATGCGCTCAATTCATAAATGTGTCGCAAAGGGCGCTCAACATTTATTGGCAGTTCTCCGCAATGAGCCACGCTATTCATAAGATTGTCAGCAAAAGGCGCTGCCAATCGCATTTCTCTTCGCGGCGTTCGCCGCATCACGGCATAAGTAAAGACAGCGATTTGTGCGCTAGCGCCCAACGCTGTCTTTACTATGCCTATGCGCGGCTATGCTTTCGTAACTTTCAATTTATTTAAAGTACTGCACGCCGGACTCGAAAATCTTCATATCCTGCTCACCATAGATATTCATGGCTACCGCAACATCTCTTCTCTCGGAATGTGCCATCTTACCGAAGCATCTGCCGTCGGGAGAGGTGATACCCTCGATCGCACAGTAAGATCCGTTGATGTTGTACTCCTCATCCATGGATACGTTGCCGTTCTGGTCAGCGTACTGGGTAGCAACCTGTCCGTTTGCAAAGAGCTTGTCGATCCATTCCTTCGGTGCTACGAAACGACCCTCACCATGGGATGCGGGGTTACAGTAGGTAGCACCCAGCGTAGCGCCCTGTAACCAGGGAGACTTGTTGGATACGACCTTGGTGTATACCATCTTGGAGATGTGACGGTTGATGGTATTGAAGGTCAGGGTAGGAGAATCCTCCTTCTGACCGGTGATCTCGCCGTAAGGAACCAGCCCCAGCTTGATCAGTGCCTGGAATCCGTTACAGATACCCAGTGCCAGACCGTCTCTCTCATTTAACAGCTTCATGACAGCTTCCTTCAGCTTCGCATTCTGGAATGCGGTTGCGAAGAACTTCGCACTTCCGTCAGGCTCATCACCTGCAGAGAAGCCACCGGGGAACATGATGATCTGCGCCTGTGCGATAGACTTCTCGAATTCCTCTACGGATTCGCGGATATCCTCTGCGGTCAGATTGCGGAATACTCTTGTCTCCACATGAGCTCCGGCACGCTCAAATGCCTTGGTGCTGTCGTATTCGCAGTTGGTTCCGGGGAATACCGGAATGAATACAGTGGGCTTTGCAACCTTGTGTTTACATACATAAATACTGTCTGCCTTGTAGACATCACTTGCCACTGCCTCGGTACCCTTCACTGCCTTGGTAGGGAATACCTTCTCTAACTTGGAGGTCCAGGAAGCAAGTGCCTCATCCATGGTGATCTTCGCATCACCGTATACGAATGCAGGTTCCTCGGTCACGGTACCTATGACAGTGTAATCCAGTTCCTTCTCTTCCAGTGCAGGCAGTTTGTCTGCGGGAATCTCTGCCAGGATATCGCCCAGTCCGTTGTCGAACAGGTCGTCTGTGGTGACCTCATCATCGATCTTCACACCCAGCTTGTTACCGAATGCCATCTTGGATACAGCTGCTGCCACACCCTTGGAATCCAGCGCATATGCGGATACGATGGTGCCATTCTCAGTCAGCTCGTGAATCTTGCCATATAATTCTGCCACATTCTCATACATGGGAATGTCGAAATCGTCTTTGTCAATGGAGAAGCGCACCAGCTTGTTGCCGGGTGTCTTCAGTTCCGGAGTAACGATGTCACCAGATTTCGCCACATCCACTGCAAAAGATACCAGTGTGGGCGGTACATCAATGTCATTGAAGGTACCGGACATACTGTCCTTACCGCCAATGGAGGGCAGACCGAAACCGATCTGTGCATCGTAAGCACCTAAGAGTGCTGCGAAAGGCTGGCTCCAACGCTCGGGATCACCGGTCATTCTGCGGAAGTACTCCTGGAAGGTGAAACGGATCTTACTGAAATCACCGCCGGAAGCCACGATCTTCGCCATGGACTCTGTCACTGCATAGACAGCTCCGTGATAAGGGCTCCAGGAGGACAGGTAAGGATCGAAGCCGTAGCTCATCATGGTCACGGTATCGGTCTTGCCTTCCAGTACGGGCAGCTTGGCTACCATGGTCTGGGTCTCGGTCAGCTGATATTTTCCGCCGTAAGGCATCAGTACGCTGCCGGCACCGATGGAGGAGTCAAACATCTCCACCAGACCCTTCTGGGAACATACATTGAGGTCGTTTAACAGTGCCACCCAGGCACCCTTCACATCTCCCTCTTCCAGCTTCTCGCCTACTGCGGGAACGGCCCATTTATCGAAATAATTCTCTTCTTCAGAAGGAATATCTACTTTTACTCTGGTCTCCTGGTGCGCACCGTTGGTATCTAAAAAAGCTCTCTTCAGATCTACGATAGGCTTGCCTCTCCAGTTCAGTACCAGTCTCGGCTCCTCGGTAACTACCGCCACGGGAACAGCCTCTAAGTTCTCTTCCTTGGCATAGTCTAAGAAGGTATCCACATCCTTAGGGTCTACGACCACTGCCATACGCTCCTGGGACTCAGAAATTGCCAGTTCCGTGCCGTCCAGTCCGGCATACTTTTTAGGTACCTTGTCCAGATCTACGGTCAGACCGTCTGCCAGCTCACCGATGGCAACGGACACACCGCCGGCACCGAAGTCATTACATTTTTTGATCAGACGGCTGACTTCCTCTCGGCGGAACAGTCTCTGAATCTTACGCTCGGTAGGTGCATTACCCTTTTGTACCTCGGCACCACAGGTCTCGATGGAGGTATCGGTATGTACCTTGGAGGATCCGGTAGCACCGCCGCAGCCGTCACGTCCGGTACGTCCGCCGAGGAGGATGATGATATCACCGGGATCGGAGGTCTCACGGATGACATTTTTGCGGGGAGCAGCGCCCATAACAGCACCGATTTCCATACGCTTTGCCACGTAAGAGGGATGATAGATCTCTTTTACAAATCCGGTAGCCAGACCGATCTGGTTACCGTAAGAGGAATAACCGCTGGCTGCGCCTCTTACCAGTTTCTTCTGGGACAGCTTGCCGTGAAGTGTCTCGGATACGGGAACGGTAGGATCTGCTGCACCAGTGACACGCATCGCCTGATATACATAGCCACGACCGGACAGAGGATCACGGATAGCACCGCCCAAACAGGTGGCAGCGCCACCGAAAGGCTCGATCTCTGTAGGATGATTGTGGGTCTCGTTCTTGAAAAATACCAGCCACTCCTCGGTCTCTCTGTGGTCGCCGTAATCCATCTCCACGGGAACCACTACGGAGCAGGCATTGATCTCATCAGATTCTTCCATGTCGTCAAGTTTGCCGTCCTTTTTCAGTTTCCGCATTGCCATCAGCGCCAGATCCATCAGGCAGACGAACTTATCCTCTCTGCCCTTAAAGATTTCTTCTCTGGTATCCAGATAGCTTTGGTAAGTGGTCTCTAAGGGAGAACGATAATAACCCTCACCGAATTCCACGTCGGTCAGCTCGGTGGAAAAAGTAGTGTGGCGGCAGTGATCGGACCAATAGGTATCCAGTACACGGATCTCCGTCATGGAAGGATCTCTCTTCTCATCATCGTGGAAATAATTCTGAATATGTTTAAAATCTTTGAATGTCATGGCAAGTCCCAGAGATTCGTACAGCGCTTTCAGGCTGCTTTCGTCCATATCTCTGAAACCATCAAAAATAGCAACATCAGCGGGATCATCATACACCGTGATCAGAGTATCCGGCTTCTCCATGCCGGTCTCTCTGGAATCTACAGGGTTGATACAGTAAGATTTGATCTTGGAAAATTCTTCGTCGGACACCTGTCCTTCGATCATATAGGTGACTGCGGTACGGATCACAGGTTCTTCGTCCTCTTTTAAGAACTTCACACACTGCACTGCGGAATCCGCTCTCTGATCGAACTGTCCGGGAAGGAACTCTACGGAAAATACTTTTGCATCCGCGGGAATCTCGATGGTCTCTTCATACAGATCATCTACGGGAGGCTCGGAAAATACAGTCTTGCAGGCTCTTGCAAACACCTCATCCGAAATATTCTCCACATCATAGCGGATAAACTCACGAACCTTTGCCACATCGATGCCCAGATAATTTTTCAGTTCATCATGCAGCTCTTTTGCCTTGACGGCATAAGGTTCCTTTTTCTCTACATAGATACGTCTTACGTTGCCCATGTCTCTCCTCCGAAAATTTTATATTATGCGACACTATTCAGAACCGCATTCGCAAAACCGCATCTTACGATGCTTACTTTTTGCTCATGTGGTTATCTCACCATATAAATATAATCAGATGCCCTTACAAATGCGAGCCTTTGACGAACATCTGATTATATTTACATGGTTCTGAATAGTATCATACCATTATAGCTTTTTTCCCACAATAGCAGAAAACAACAAATTTAGACCGATTTTACCTGCCTTTTTGAGCGGTTCGTCATTCATGCAGTCTGTGGATCAGCCGATAGGCAATATCCTTCTCGCTGATCAGTGCCTCCGTATGGGCAAAAAATACGATGCCGTCGGTGGGGGCCAGAATGGTCTCCCGCACAGATCCGTCGTAAGGATCTATGATCTCTGCCATCTCATTGCCGTAGCGTACATCGTCTCCCGCATGTACCTTCCCCCGGAAAATTCCCGCCCGGTTCGTATGTACATCGCTTAAGTCCTTTTCATATAATACATGACTGATATAGCCGGAATGGCTCTCGTACCGGATCAGTCCCATCCGCTTTAAGAATCGTAAGACCGCTGCCACAGCCTGCCTTGCGCTTGCCTCATCAATCTGGCTGTTCTGGTTCGTATAAACGGAAAAAGCCGCCGTCATCTCATCCTGCCAGTTATAATTCAGGGTCTTGGTATCAATGGGCACCGGTTTTCTCACCACCACATAGGGCAGTCCGAACAGATTTGCCAGAGAAGTATTCTGGTATCCCGTCTCCATCATACGCACATGCGGTACAAACTCTCCCGGCCGGTAGAAGGACGTAAACTGGATGCCGTATACGTAATCTTTGATCTCCGTAAGCAGTGCATTGGTCAGCCGGTCAGCCGGTTCCCCATAATCATTGCCCGGAAAACTCCGGTTAATGTCCGCTTCCTTAACGCCGAAAAAACGTCTGCTGATGTTCACGGAATAGGCATTAATGGTTGGGATCACCAGAATCTGTTTTCCGGCACTGATGCAGCCGTTATTCTCCAACTCCCGCAGTGTCTTCACCAGCTGGGAGCAGATATACATCTGCTGGATCTCATTACCTCTGGCTGCTCCCACGATGCATGCCGACTTTTCCCCCTTGCCGAACTGGAAGCCCTTTATATGCATATCTTCTCTGTAAGTCGAATGTATGGTATAAATATCTCTTTCAAACATAATTTTCTCACTCCGTCAGGATTCTCGCCAGCAGGTCTCCTTCATAGACCACCGGATATGCCCGCAGTGTAAACAGAAGTCCTCCCCGTTCGGTACGGATCTGCTGTTTTACCGTGCCCTCAAACGGGTCTACTACCTCCCCGATCAGATCTCCCTTTTTCACATAATGGTTGTGCTCGATCAACGGCAGGAACACACCGTCCACCGCGCTGCGGATAAATTCTACTTCGCCGTCACTGGATACCGCAGGCTCCTGTACTACAGGTTCCGGTCCCTCCCAGATGTCCATTTCACTCATGATGTGAAAAATTCCGTCCACGATCTGGTTGCCGAAGGATCTGTGGATATCATGCCCCTGCCCCATTTCCAGTACCAGTGTAGGAACGCCCAGCAGATTCAGGGAATGCGCCAGGGTGGATTCGTGCACCGTGGCAGTAGCATTCATCCAGATCATATCGGCGTTGGTCATTTTCGCATAGGGAAGCAGGGCCTCGGCGAAATCCTCGCTGAGTCGTACCTGTGGGATCTCACGCACGAAAATATCACTGGCATGCAGATCCATGCAGATATCCGATCCAATAATGGAATCCACCACTGCTGCAGTGATCCGCTCCATCATATCCCCCGAAGCATCTCCCGGGAACATGCGGTTCATGTCCATCTCCAGTCTCGGCACCGTGCGGCTCGCCATATCGATCCCTAACGGATTCAATGCCGGATAGATGTCCACGATCCCCTTCAGATATTCCGGATGCTCCTTTACTCTTCTCGCCGTCTCATAACAGATATACTGCCCTTCCAGTTCATCTCCGTGGATACCGGAGACCAGGCTGATCCGGCGGCACTGTTTCGTCTCCTGCTCCGGACAGATCCGGTTCCTGCGGATTGCCAGATGCCCTCCTGCCGGAAGTTCCATACTGATGATCGATTCTATCATAACTTACCTCTCTGCTTACCTTCCTTTACAGCGAAAATGCTCCAGGAAATCTTCCCTGAAGCATCATCAAACGTTGTCTGCTTATTCTTCCACGCCTAATCCACGCAACAGATACAGGATCTCTCGATCCACTGCCTCTGCTGTCACACCGATGGTCTGCGCCGAGATCTTCAGTCCTTCCAGGACAAACATGATATTTCTCGCGGTTCCTTCACAGTCCTCACACAAAAATTCACCGTTGTCCACTCCGGCTTCGATCAATTTCTCTATGATCTTCACTGCGGAATCAAACTGCTTCTTCAGAATGTTATCCCGCTTGGGCAGATCATTTTCAAAATAAAATTCATAGGTTGCCTGTGTCAGCGTATTTTTTTTGCGGAGAAGCTCCTTTTTCTGCTCCTTTAAAAACAGAAGAAGAATATCTGCTGCGGTAGCATCCTCCGTAATGCTGTCGGAAAATACATCATCCGCCTCTTCACTCTCCATGCGCAGCACTTCCATAAAAATCTGACTTGTACTCTCAAAATACAGATAAAGACCTCCGCGGCTGATATCGCAGGCTTCCACAATATCCTTCATTGTTACTTTTTTAAAGCCCTTCTCCATAAAGACATCTCTGGCTTTTTCTACAATGTACCGCTTTTTCTGTACTGATTTTTCTCCCATGAACCTTGTCCTGCCTTTCCCCACTCAGATCTTACCGTTTGCCGGTGATTTATCCCAAAATTCTATAATTTCCTGCATCTGTCTGATGACCAGGTAGAAAATCTGCTCCGATACCGCTTCACTCCACAGATTCCCCTTGGTCCTGCCGCCTAAAACATACTTCGACAGAATGCCTCTTAAGATGTCCCATTCTTTCCAGCCGGCTTTTTGAATCATATTCCGTTCGTCCTGATGGGTACAGATCCGATGTCTGGTATATATATATGCATAATTGCGATCCATCAGAGGACTCTTCCCGGCTTCCCGCACGAAATTCAAAAGCGTTCCGTCATATACCGGGAATGACACAGAATTGACTCCGATATCCTGCCCGCTGTACAGCGAACTGGCTTTTTTGCCAGCGCTCTGTTCCAGCCACGGCAGATAGGGAAGTAACGGTCTCACCGCCTGCTTATATGATTCCAGCAATTGTTCTCTGTATTCACTGCTCTGTTCCATAACCCCAACATCCCTTTCCGTACACCGCTTTCTACTGAAAACATCACTTTTTCTTCGGTCAATATAAAAGTGACACATATGTATTTTTATTTTATCACATTTCTATCAAAAGTACAGTAGAAAATTGTTGGTATTATGGTGTATAATTGATTATCATAAAGTTTCCGAATGAAGAAGAGGTACTGGAATGGCTGGAATTATATTGGAGAAGGGTAAAACTATATATAGCTATGGGCAGCCAATGACGGCACTGCATCTGATCACAAACGGCAGGGTGGATGTCTCCTATCCGGGCGGTTCTTATCCGCTGGGCAAGGGAGATGTCATCGGCATCTGTGAGATCTGCTCCGAGATCCATCTGCTCAGTTACACCACTCTGGAGGATACCACGATCCTGACCTATCCTTTGACCAGTCTGGATTCCCTGAACGATATTCTGCAAAAGCATCCGGATGTAGCCAGGCTTTTTTTATTGTCCTGTTTTCGACAGATCAATATTCTGTTAAACCGCAGCTCGATCTCTGAGTTAAACTGCAGTGAGCTCTACCGCACCCTGATCGATGATATCTCCACCTATAAATCCCTGTGTGACCGCTATCGCATACCGGCACGTTCTCTGGAGCATTTTGATGAACTGAATGCTTTTCTGGGAGACGATTCACCGGATATCTGGCTGAATGGGTATTACATGGGTTTAAACCATATCCTAGCCTCCGACAATTACCGCATCATGGTTCAGGAAGTGGATCTTCCCATCGGCATGCTCCGCAAGGGAAGTCTGGATTTCCGGCGCACCTATCAGAGTCTGGAGGAGCAGTTCCACTATCTGCAGCAGATCGGTGGATTTTACTTCCGGGAATCCGGCAATGACCTTTTTGATTTTTACACCTCGCTGTATTACAAGCTCGGGCAGGATAACGAAGACAGTAAAGTAGTGTACGATCGTATTCAGCGGATGCTGTCCAAGGCCGGAGATCTCTTTTTCATAGATCAGAATCTGTTCACCTCCAGAGCCCAGAGTTTCCAGAGCAGTCTGAGCCTTATGGGATCGGCAGACTCCGCGGATTCCGGTTCTTCAGATGATTCCGAGATTCTCGGCAGGCTGGCAGGTTCTCTGAATACGATTTTGGAATATGCCGGTCCCGATCTGGATACTGTGGCCAGTTTCCGTCAACATGTGCATGCTTACAAGCTGCTCTCCGACCGCAGTTCGCAGGACCAGGAGGTCACACTGCTTCGCAGGCAGCTGACCGAAGAATTCTACCTGCTGTATTCGCTCCTGTTCACCCAGACACTTAAACAGCCGGACATTCCCATGCCGGTGCGGATGTTTTTATATTTCGGCTATGTGGACGAGGAACTGGCTGGTCTGAAAAATGCAGTGATCCTGTATCGTCTGGCGGAAGCCATGACCGACCACAGTACTGCCGGAGTCTACACTTTTTATGACTGGCTGATGGCGATCTTCCGCGGACAGAAATCTCCCAGCCGGAACGAATTCGATCAGGATTATTCCGACTATATCCATAAGCAGAAAGTGGGCGGCAACATTACTGATGCTGAGCTGAGAGCCCTGGAGAACAATGCTATGGCAAAGGTCAATTACGAGCTTAAGAATATGTTCCCCCAGGTCAATAAGATCACCTTCGGACGGATCACCACCTTCTGTCCGCTGTTCTGTGCGGATGATGTGCTGAAAGATCTGGAAAGCTCCTATGTTACTGTATCCCGTGTGTCACAGATCCTCGAAGAGATCCGTCTGGTGGATTACACTGCTTTCTACCGGGAAAGTCTGGACATGGCGCATTTGGATGTCATGGGCAAGGAAACGATACATTTAGAATATCTGCCGGATATCATCCTCATGCCGAATGTCGGCATCCGCGGTGTCATGTGGCAGGAGATCGAAGGTAAGCGCCGCAACAGTCCGGGACGTATGGTATTCTCCATTTTCCATCTCGAAGATCTGAAGACTACCTTCACGCATCTCACCGGAGAATTCCGCTGGGAGCTGTGCAAGAGAGTCCAGGGCAACCGTTGGAACGATGTCTCCGTAAGTTCCCTGACCAGCGAATATTTCGATTATATTCAGTTCTATCGCAAGAATCATGATCTGAGCACTGAAGCTAAGGAAAAAGTGAAATCCAGCTTACAGCGTGCCAAGAACAGCTTCAAAGAAATGTTCGTAAGAGATTATATGATCTGGGTATTGTTCGAAGGTGCCGGATCCCCGAGGCTGAACAAGGTGGCCCGTCAGATCATGTTCACCTATTGCCCGTTCCCGGAGGATATCTGCAATACACTTGCACAGAATCCGCTGTATAGCGAGCTTTTAGACCGTCGTAAGATCAAGGTGGCACAGGGACTGCATCATCTGGATGTGTTGACCCGTAAGCTGCAAAATGGCAACATCCCGGTTCCCGAGACCGTGGAGCAGGAGCGCTATTATATCAGCGGCAGTAAAAAATCTTAATTCCGACAGCAAAAAGGATCCGGCATCTCGCATGTCGAATCCTTTTTCTATGTGCTGTATTTTATGTTCTCACATTACCATTATGCATCAGCCAGCTGTCTGCCCAGTTCCCTGCATGCATTTAATCCGTCCTCATCCGGAGTTTCATGGCAGATCAGTCCTTCGCCGTTTAACACCGTTGCTCCCGCTGCTTCCATGCGGGTGGTCCAGTCTCTCATCCACTCACCGTCTCCCCATCCGTAAGAACCGAACAGCGCAATCTTTTTCCCGGAAGCAAAGCCTTCTACATCGCATACAAAGGGTTCCATCTCCGCTTCTTCCAGCACCTCCGCGCCCATGGCCGGACATCCCAAAGCAAATTTGGGTGCCGCCTTCAGTGCTTCTATATCCGCTCCTGTCACGAATACTACTTCCGCTTCTTTTCCAGCCTCCCGGATTCCCTCTCCGATGGCTTCCGCCATTGCCTGGGTATTGCCGCCCTGTGTCCAAAATACTACATAAATCTTATCCATTTCATTTTCCTCCGTTTTCCGCACTTTTTGTTCCTTTTATGCTGCTGTACTTCCGCAGATCTCTATAATCTCCGTCATTTTTAATCCATAATGCAGCAGCTGAATCAAATTTTCCTTTGCATATTCATATTTTTCAAAAAGCCGCAGTTTCCTCTCTTTATCCGCATATACCTTCCAGTACCCGGTACAGAGGCAATTTTTCCCACGGTGTCTGATGAATCCTTCCACATCCTCCGGTGGATACCCCAAAAGTAACCCCAGCTCATGGGGAAAATCATTTTTGGTTTCTGCATAAGCCTCATACTTTTCGCACAAGACCGGCAGAATATCTTCCAGCAGACAGGAAGGATACCCTTCCTCTGTCAGCAGCTTCTGTACCTGCATCATTCGCAGATATTTCTCCAGCCGTTCCTTTTGATACAGCAGTATGACTGTTTTTTCTTCCGTTTCCAATAACGGATACATGGAAATAAAACTTCCTGAGATGATCTTCTCTACCAGACAAAAGCCGTCCGATGAAATCGTCAGCAGATTGGATATTTTAAGTCCTGTAATAAGCGGTGCGCACTGCAATGCCAGCTGCAATTCCACATCGTCTGTTTTCATTCCGCACAGGATCTCCCATGTTTCCTGACTCAAAAATTGCTCACCTCCTGTATATTGTTTTGGTTAGTTGCTCCTAACTCATATAAATAATAAATAAAAAAGCAGCTCCTGTCAAGGAAACTGCCTGATAGAAATTCTCAAAAATTCTCTACGGTAACATCCACCCGGAAGCTTCCTTCACCGGGCTGTACATCGATCTGTCCGTGATTGCGTTCCACCAGATCATGCAGAATCTCCAGTCCATAGCCTTTTCTCCCCGGCCTTCCGGGAAGCTTTTTTGCTCTGCTGTTCTCCACGCAGATATGCAGATAGTCCCCTTTTACTGCCGCCTTTACGGACAAAAACGCTTCTTCTCTCTCCGTCATTTCCGCTGCTGCCACAGCATTTCTGGTTAGGTTTGACAGTATACTGCAGATTGCCACCGGATCCAGCTTCAGCTTTTGGGGAATCTCCAGATCGTATTGAAAGGCAATCCTTTTCTCCCGGCAGGCCTTCTCGGTCTCCCCCATGATGGCATTGAATACAGGGTCACCGCAATAGAGGTATTCCGTCGTAGCCGCCACCGTATCGGTCAATGTCTCCAGCATTTTTTCCGCCTTCTCATATTCCCCCTGATGCAACAGCTCCTGCAGCACCATCTGCTGGTTGCGCATGTCATGCCGGATCTTGGCGAATTCTTCCCGCCTATTTTCAATCTCATGATAATGATTCTCGGCAATTTCCCAGGTACTCTGTACCTCGCTGAGACGAAGTTTCAGCTCCTGCAGCTGTTGCTGGCGAAGCAGGGTATACAACAACACACCGTCTGCAACGGAGCCCAGTATGGCCGCTGCCAGTATCCACCCGGTATACAGCGTCATATTCCGGAATACCTGCTCATTGATCGCAGTGATCATAAGCAGCTGGCTGACAGGAAATACACTGAACACAATAATAATACTGACGTCAAAGGATTCTTTTTCGACAATTTTCTTCCATACGACCAGAAAAATCAGAAAAAATATGGCTGTCACTGTCAATACTACCGATAACAACAATACCATTGTCGGTGTATAGTAAGACAATTGTGGCTTTTGCTCCATATACTTGTTCAAAATACCGATACTGAGCATTTCCGCCAGCAAAGCTGTCAGATATTCGCATAGCATAAACAGCACTTTTTGGCCTATCGTTCCTTTCAGAAATACAGCTGCATATGCTACGGTGACGATACCGACCGCTATCATGGCGCCATAACGAACAAGCACATTATCGTTAAACAAAAATTTCAGTGCAGCTGCCGGCAGCTGTGCTGCCATCAGGCCCAGAATGATGCCTGCCTGTCTGACACTATCCCTGCGCGGTTCAAACGCATAAGCAACCACCATGCAGTCCAGCCACAGATACGCGATCCACAACAGGATACACATTATATAGCATATCATAGCATTGCCCTCATATAACGAAAATATTTATCTCTGGAAACACTGTATCTGGTCTTGCTTACAGGAAGCACGGTTCCGTCCTGCAGTGTAACCTCCTTCATCTCAATCCTGCGGATATACTGCATATTCACCAAAAAGCTTTTATGTACCCGCAGAAAATCCTTGTGCAACTTTTTCTCATAGACATCCAGCTTTTCATATAAAGCGACTTCTCCGGAAATTGTATGTATTAACAGCTGATGCGCATTGCTCTCTATATACCGGATCTGACTGTTAGCAATTTTCTCCGTGATTCCTCCATGCTGCAGGATCAGTGCCTCGCTGCTGAATATTTTTTCTCTGACTTTGTCCAAAAGCTTTTCCAGATGTTCCTTCCGGACCGGTTTTACCAGGAAACCGCACAGATTGACCTTCTCCCAGAAGATTTTCTCAGAAAATTTATCATTATATGCCGTCACAAAAATAAACCAGGTCTGTGGACTGCGTGCGTTATATTGCGCCGCATACGCTATCCCATCCTGCTCATTGCCCTCCCATTCGATATCCATCAGCACGAGATCATAACCCATGCCGTTTTCCAATGCCTCAGAGAGCTGAGACAGATTCTGGTAGTATTCTGTTCTGCTGATTCCCGGATATCCTGCAAGCAACCGCTTCATACTATCCAGGCAGCCTTTGTCATCATCACATACCGCTATTTTCATCCGGTTCTCCTAACGATCATATGCGGGCTTACTGTCTTCTGCGGTTCAATCCGCTCTTCCTATAATATTCTGCCTTGTCCTGATACATACGCCGCTCCGGTTCCGTCAGAAGATGATCAAATCCGACTGCCCCCAGCGTATTCACTGCGGCTCCGACAGCCATGGTGACATGCTCCCGGTCAAGCTCTGTCCGCAGTTCCTCTACTTCACGGTACAGCTCTCCCTCCTCCATGCCTCTGCACAGAGCTACGAATTCATCTCCGCCGATGCGGAACAGGTCGAATTCCTTCAAGGTTCCCCGCAGGCAGTCACAGGCTCTGAGGATCAATTGATCTCCTTTCGAATGTCCTTCTTCATCATTGACACGCTTCAGACCGGTAACATCGCAATACACCACGCCAATCTTCGTCTGAGGAAGAATCCCCGACACATATTTTTCCATGGCATAACGGTTCCCAAATCCGGTCAACGGATCCGTATAGCTCATGATCTCCAGCCTTCTCACGAGATTACGGCGTCTTATGGAAGATACAATAAAATGTCCCATGATCTGCAGGATCTCCGATGCAAAATCGATATATTTTGCCGGAGGGTTATCCACTCCATAGAAACCGATCACTTTTTCATCATCATATAATGGTACGACTACTAATGAATGAATATTCTGTCTCGACAGTACTTCATACATTTCGGGATCTGTATCCCGGATCTCGCTCAGGTTCTCTGTCACAATATTCTGATTCCCTGCGAACTTCTGATACCACTGGTCACAAACCTCCGGAGGCAGATCCTGCAGATTATCCTTTTCCGGTATCACGCCTCTGGCTGCCCACTCATATGTATTATCATCATGGCCATGATCATTTTTTTCAAAAATATAGGTACGGTCTGCCTCCATTGTTTTCCCCAGAAGCTCCAGCAATACCTCCAAAGTCTGATTCGGAGTTTCCTGTCTGAGTGCAACACGGATCGCCTGATTCATTGCTGCTTCCATTTCATGGTAATCCATAGAGGTTTCCCTGTCCCCGGAATGCCCACAGTCAATAGCGATCTCCATGCGCAGCATTCTGCCATCGTCTTCCACCAGGGTATCCTTGATACGGAAATCCGTTTTTACTACCGGATTGTAATATTCCCATTCCTTAAAATAGCCGGGTCTGAGCTGCTCATTATTGCAGATACTGCAGGGAGCGGAATTCCCCTGTAACACCTCATAGCACTTTAACCCGACAATCTCTTCCTTACTCTGAAAGCCATAGCTCTTCAAAGCTTTTTGATTCATATATACTAATTGATTCGTCTCCGGATCCGATACATACACATACTCATCCAGATGTTCAAAAAATTCCCATATTTTTCCCATGTCTAACCTCTTTCATCCCCTCATACCTAATAATTTAGTATACACTTTCAAACGCTTTGCGGCAAGCATTTTCTCTCAAAAATGCCTGTAGCAGGCGCACATCGTCCGTGACAATTCCATCCGCTCCGCTATTCACGATCTGCCGCATGGCACCGGAGGTGTTGGCTGTCCAGCCATATACGGATTTTCCTTCGTAATGGATGGCTTCCACCATGTCTGCTGTAAGATTTTTCCCTTCGATGCTATAGCTGTCCGCATAATCCAGATCATAGTCATCCTCTCCCAGATCATGGGCAATATATACTGTGGAGATGTCCGGCTCCAGTTCCTTTACTCTCTGCAGGATTCCCCTATTCATGGATCCTATGATGCATTCGTCCACCATATCATACTCCTGAAGCAGCGCAAGGACATTCTCCTCCAGTTCCTGCTCCTGCCCGGAGTATTTTAATTCGATCATTAATGTGATCCGGTCCTCGGCACAGGCAAGCATCTCTTCCAGTGTCGGGATCTGTTCTCCTCTGTATGCTGCAGAAAATGTACTTCCCACTTCCAGTGTAGAAAGCACGTCTGCCTCTGTATCCCACACACAGACATCCTCGCCCGCAGTACGCTTGAAATTGCTGTCATGCATCACGATCAGTGTCCCGTCGGATAACTGCTGTACATCGATCTCGGCGATGGGGGCTCCGTCCCGGATAGCCTGCTCCAGTGCCGCGAGCGTATTCTCCGGGGCTACCTTAGCCCCTGCCCGGTGAGCCACCACGATCATGGGAGTGTCTTTACCGGCTGCCAACACCTGCGGCAGCACACCATAGGTCAGAAAATAAACGAACAGAAGCATTACAATTGCTGTTTTCCGGATTGTTTTCATCATTTTGCCCTCCCACGATAGTTTATGATCAATTTTATTGTAACAATTGAGCATAAACTCCATGCAAGGATTTTGTTAATTTTTTGTAAACAACACTATCACCTCATGGGCAAACAGCGGAAATGCTGCCAGTACACTTAACAGAAGCCACTCCTGTCCCGACAGATGCGAGGTACCGAAAGCCCTGATGAGAAATGGGATCTCCGTCACGGCAAACTGCAGGATGAAACCGATGATACATGCTGCCACCATCAGCAGATTATCCCGGGGGCTCATGGCAAATACGGACTTCTGTACATCACGCATGCCGATGGCATGATACAGCTGGCACATTCCCAGCACAGTAAATGCATAGGTCTGCGATTTCGCCAGTATCTGTTCCCGGGACATCAGTTCCCTGAGGCGTTCTACCCAGGTAAACGGATTGCCCACAAGCTCCCCTTCCGCCGCCAGGATCCCGCAGGGAAGCACCAGAAATGCCGCCAGTCCGATCACGGTGATCAATGCTCCATAGAACAACGTACATGCTATTCCTCCTCTGGCAAACAGGCTCTCCGATGCTTTTCTGGGCGGGCAGCGCATCAGGCTTTTGCTGTCATTTTTATCCACTCCCAACGCCAGTGCCGGAAGGGAATCCGTGATCAGATTGATCCAAAGGATATGGCTGGATTTTAATGGAGATGCCAGCCCCATTGCCACCGCCACAAACATGGTCATCAGTTCTCCCAGGTTGGACGATAGCAGAAAAATCACCGATTTCCGGATATTCTCATAGACACCTCTGCCTTCCTCGATGGCTTTTTCAATGGTGGCAAAATTATCATCTGCAAGGATCATATCCGCTGCCTGTTTGGCGACATCCACTCCGGTTCCCATAGCCACACCAATGTCCGCCGCTTTTAAGGAGGGGGCATCATTGACCCCGTCACCGGTCATCGCCACGATCTCCCCATTTAGCTGTAGCCCTTTCACGATCCGCACCTTCTGTGCAGGCGTGACTCTTGCATAGACTCTTAAGTCCTTAATTCTCTTTAAAAAAGAAGTGTCATCCAGCCGTTCCAGTTCTCTGCCCGTAATACACTGGCTGCGGTGTCCCGCGATCCCCAGCTGTCTGGCAATGGCATAGGCAGTATCCACATGATCTCCCGTGATCATCACCGTGGTCACCCCCGCATGACGGAAGATCTCCACGGCTTCCCCAGCCTCCGGTCTGGCGGGATCCCGCATTCCCACGATACCAAGGAACGTCATTCCCTCTTCCCCACCTCTGCAGTCTTCACTCTGTGCCGCTGCCAGCGTCCGAAGAGAGAGGGAATTCATCCGTTCCACAGCCTCACCTATCCGCTTCCGCTGCGCGGAGGTCATGGGAATGCTCCTTCCTTCCTGTAAAATATGGGTACAGTGCTGCAGGATCACATCCGGAGCCCCTTTGGTATAGGCAATCCCTCTCCCGGATCTGCCACCGGGAAGCCTATGACAGGTCGTCATCATTTTCCGCTCGGAATCAAAGGGGATCTCATCAAAGCGTGGATACTGCCGCTCCAGCCGCTCTCTCTGCAGACCGTATTTCGCCCCAAAGTCTAAAAGTGCCAGCTCCGTGGGATCTCCGATGCGCTGCTCTCCCCGCAGCGAAGCATCATTGCACAAAAGCATCCCTCTCAACAGCTCCGGCAGAATGCGGTGTTCCCCTCTGCCACCTGTCCCCGTGACATCCTCCATCACGTCGTACCACCAGCATTTCTCCACAGTGAGTCGGTTCTGGGTAAGTGTTCCTGTCTTATCCGAACAGACCACACTGACCGCTCCCAGTGTCTCCACCGAAGGAAGTCTTCGAATGATGGTGTGCACTTTGACCATTCTGGTCACTGACAGGGCCAGGCAGATTGTGACTACTGCCGGCAGCCCTTCCGGTACTGCGGCAACCGCAAGTGAGATCGCTACCAGAAGCATCTCCGGAATATTTCTATGTTGAAATACCGCCAGCAAAAACAGTCCGGCGCACAACCCCAGAGAGAGAATACTCAATAGCTTCCCCAGATCTCCCAGCCGCTTCTGTAATGGTGTCATCTCATCTTCCGTATCCGTGATCATGGAAGCGATCCTGCCGATCTCCGTATCCATGCCGGTGGCCACCACCAGACCTTCCCCATGACCGTTCGTCACCACTGTGGACATATAGACCATATTGACCCGTTCGGTTAACGGGATCTCTTGCCTGCAGTCTGCCAGGAACAGGGCATCTTTCTCCACCGGGACGGATTCTCCGGTGAGCGCGGATTCTTCCACCTGGAGGTTCGCACTTCTGGTCAGTCTGATATCCGCCGGAACCCGTGCCCCTGCCTCCAGCTCCACCAGATCTCCCGTCACCAGTTCCGCCGCGGGGATCTCTCTTCGGATGCCGTCGCGGATCACGATCGTCCGGGGAGTGGTAAGTTTTCTTAACGCTTCCAGTGCTTTTCGAGCTTTTCCCTCCTGGAGCATTCCCACTAGCGCATTTACCAGGACCACCGTACCGATGATCAAGGCATCGCTGACTTCTCCCAGGAGAATGGATACCACCGCTGCAATCAATAATATGTAGATCAGCGGATCCTTCAACTGCTCCAGAAAAAGCTGTATCTTTGTCTTTTTCCGCGCAGCTCTCATCTCGTTCCTGCCATTTTGCCGTAAACGACGAAAGGCCTCACCTTCGGTAAGACCTTTCACTGTGTCACTATTTAGTTTACTTATGGTTTCCTGTATATTCTGCTTCTCGAACACGGCTGCTCTCCAATGCTTGTTTCTATGCATTGTATGCGGAAATGTCCGGCTTGATGATAACCGTCACCGATTATTTCTCGTTTCTTAACTGGAAAGCATCTGTCAGTTCGTTCATGTTGGTCGCCTGAGCAGACAGTTCTTCACTGGTAGCGGAAGTCTCCTCTGCGGTAGCGGAGTTGTTCTGTACCACCGTAGATATCTGCTCGATGCCCTGTTCGATCTGGGACATGGCATCTGCCTGTGCATTGGATTCTTCCATGGCTTTCTTGGACTCGTTCGCCAGATCCTCAATACCTTCCACCACTTTCTGCAAAGCTTCCGCCGTTTTATCCGTGATCTGATTTCCTTTTTCAATCTCCTGCAGCGAGGTTTCGATCAGTTCCCTGGTATGTACCGCGGACTGTGCACTGTCATCCGCAAGCTTCCGGATCTGTTCAGCCACCACGGCGAAACCTCTTCCGGCTTCCCCCGCTCTGGCAGCTTCAATTGCTGCATTCAGGGACAACAGGTTCGTCTGGGATGCGATATCCTCGATCTCACCGATAATATCACTGATCTGCTTGGAAGTCTCATTGATCCGCTGCATGGCATCGGTCAGTCCCTTCATCTCTTCTCCACTGGTTCTGGCCTGTTGCTGATATTCCATTGCCTTCTCATAAGATGCTCCGAGAGCCTTGGCATTTTTCTCCACGATCTCAGTGACGTTCGTAATGGTCGCCTGCAGTTCCTCCACAGAACCGGCCTGGTCTGTAGCACCCTCTGCCAGTCCCTGTGCGGCATCCGCCATCTGACCCGCGCCGGCAGACACCTGGCTTACCGCATTTTTGATCTCACCCAGTGTCTCACTGAGCTTATGATTCAGCTTGCGGATAGACTCCAGTAATCCGCTGAAATCTCCTATGTAGGCTTCCCTGCAATTACTTACGATCGCAAAATTGCCCTCAGACATTTCTCCCAACAGATAGTCCGTATCACCGATTACCTGCTGCAAATTATCGGAAAGACTGGCGGTAGCCTCCGCAAGTATCTGCAGCTCATCGCCGGTCTCTACCTTCGGTGTCGGAGTATGCAGATCACCCTGTGCTAACAGCTGTATTCTGTCTGTGCACTGTGCCACCGGCTCCCCGATACGCTGTCCGATCTGTTGTGCCTTGTAAATGCTGTATGCCACTGCGATCACACCGATCGCAGCACCTATGATAATGCCTGTTACAACGGAACCCAGGAAATCCGTAACCGGTGCATCTACAGCCACCATCCAGCCGTCAGTACCATCAATCGGGGCATACGCCTGTAATGTATAAGCACCTTTTCTGAAATAGGTTCCGTATCCTGTCTCACCCTTAAGCATCTGTTGCTCTATTTTAGCAATTCCCTTCAGTGAGCTGTCTGTCTGTGACAATTCAATATTATTTTTCTGCTCCTGGGCAATGGCGGAATCACTATGTGCGATCGTAATACCCGTAGACCCCAACAGGTAGCATCCGGAATGCTCACTGATAGAAATGGCTGCGCAAATATCATTTAAGAACTCCGGATCCGGTACTACAAATACCACGCCGATGATCTCACCGTCTTTATCTCCGCCTTCATAGACGGGTGCAGATATGATCACGCTGAGTTTTCCGTCTGTCTTGGCAATTACGGGATCCGATACCACCACTTCTCCCTGCATGGACCGTTTAAAATACTCACGATCATTATAATCCGTTCCGTCAGCGGCACAGATACCATTACTTCCGATCAGCTTCCCCCTGACCATTCCATAAGCTTCCACGCGCTGATTAATATACTCCTGCTTCTGTGCCGGTGTAAATACAGCCGCGGAAAGCTGATAGCTGCATCCCAGCTCAGATACGATCGTCTCCGATACCGTTAATTCCTGACGGATCCGATCCGCTGACAGCTTTGCGATCTCCTGCATATCAGCCTTCAGTCTGCTCAGGGTACCTGACAGATTCATGATCATAGACACAATGACCAATGATACGATCGATAGCAATACCAGCCGCCGGATTGCCTTCTGCAGCCGCTCGCGGATCGTGGTCTTACCATTGGTCTGACGCTTTTGTCCCTTCTGTGTAGTTTTTGCACTCATAATGTACCTCTTTTCTCCGGCGAGATGTCTCTCCACCTTCTCAAGCCGGCATTTTTCTGCAATGCTGCTAACACTACTGCTGTATCATCATTATAACATTTTCCGAACCTTTTTGCTACCTTATGAGTGCAAAGAAAGAGTTAATATTTCAAAAAATATCAACTCTTTCCCTGTTTTGTCTGTTTATTTATATTTTTCTGTCCCATTAGGCAGAAACTTTTTGGGATCAATAACCAAATTCTTGTGCAAAATACAGTTTTCCACCTGTCTCATAGACAGCAATGCTGCAGGTCGTAAAATCGCCTGCCAGGATATTCGTTGCATGGGTGGGAGAAGCCATCCAGGCATCTACCACGCTCTGTGCGGAATCATATCCCTTCGCCAGGTTCTCACCCCACATCAGTTCACTGTTCACGGTATACCAGTCTCTGCCGTTCGGTCTGGTATGAGAGAATTTGGAAGCAGCTTCCTGTGCTCTTACCATAGCGCAGGACTCCAGTCCGTTGCTCCAGGTAAGCTCCGCAAGTCCATTCTCTGCTCTCTTCGCATTCACCAGTGCCAGTGCATCGGTTGCCATGGTGCGAAGTTCATTGGCCCGGGCGATCTCTGCTTCGCTCATGCCGGCTCTCTGTACAGATCCTGCCAGCGCCACCGCCTCTTCATCGAACCATACGGTTCCGTCACTGTCCGCCGGATCACGACTGACAGAGGACAGATCTGCATTCCTGCCGCAGCCTGCCAGGCTAAGCATCATGATTACTGTCAGAATCAGACTCATCCATCTTTTTTTCATTTGTTTACCCTCTTTCATGAATTTTATGGTAACTATATGTCATTACTGTTCTTATTGCTTCTTCTTAAGGATAAGCCATGCTCCCAGACCTGTCAAGGATAAGGCGAAACCAAGATTCCATGCATCGGAAGCGTCGCCGGTCTGCGGCCGTCTCGATGCTCCGAGGACTGCTCTGTCTGCCAAAGGTGTCGGATCATCCTCGATCGTCACCATTCTGCGGCGTCTCGCACCAAGTACCTGCGGTGTCTCGGGTGTTACAGGATCCGCAGGGGTACCGGGATCGTCAGGGGTGCCGGGATCATCCGGGGTTGGCGTCGTATCCGGAGCGCCCGGAGTCGGAGTAGGTGTCGAGTTGTTGTCAGGAGTTGTCGACGGTGTTGCCGTAGGCGTTGCCGTTGGTGTTGCCGTTGGTGTTGCCGTTGGTGTTGCCGTCGGTGTCACGGTCGGCGTAGGCTCTTCACTGGGATGCCACTCATTTCCACTAAAGTGACACTCTGCTTGCGTTTGCAAATTTGCAGCTACAATTCTACCTGAATTATTTCCTGCTTCGAGAATCACCTTAGCACATGGTGCAAGAATCGTTCCTCTTGTAGTAGATAAAGTAATAGTTCCATCATATGTTCCAAAATTATACACTAACAAATTTGCATTATCTGCTTCCGGGTAATTATCAATGCCAGATGTGCTCTGTCCTACCAACTTAAAATTATTACCATCAGGTGTTATATTAAATACAACCGTTTTACCGTTTTCCACAGCTACTTTAGGTTCAAAATCCGAAATTCCATTTACGCGAAAAATATTCTGTCCATCATTCAAGGAAATCTCATTAGAACTCAATTCCGTTCCCATTGCATGCAAGTTTTCAGCATTTGTACGAATAGCTGTAAATGCTCCTGCCAGATCGAACTGACCTCTTTCAATTTTTCCAATCTGCTCAGTGGTTCCTACATAAACTCCATTTACAAACCATTGATTACCTCTTTGCTCAAAAGAAGCTGATTTTAGAATCAGATTAGAACATCTAATATTGGAGCCTGAACCTGTATATTCACCATCTACATAAATAGTACCTTTTCCTGTATAGCCAATGTTATTATAATATTTCAAACTGCCTGTGCAGATATTAGCTTCACTGTCACCGCTCTGCTCCGTAATTCCCTCTACAAAAATTCCATAGCCATTGGCAGCTCCTAAAACTCCAGCAATATCCACAGTCACCGCATTTACTGTCTCATTTGCTTCCGCACATAAATTCATTGTCAGCGGCATGATAAGACCTGCACCTGCTGCCTCTTCCGGTGTAACCATCGTCGTTGCTTCCGGTGTTACCTCCGGATCAGCTACTACATTTTCTTTCACAACAGCGTCACCACCGGATACAGACTCTTCCCCTACTACTGTAGCCGCTTCCTCTGCCTGTACCGTAAGTGTTCCGTTCCCTGCGACAGTTCCCACTACCAGCGCTGCCACCAGAACCTTTACGATTTTTTCTTTTACATACTTACTAAGTCTGCTCATCTGATTTCTCCCTTATATGAAACCCCATGTGTTACTCCCAACGCACTTAAACGTTTTCGTTCTTCTTTACATCTATTAAGACTATGGATCTCATAAAAAAGGTTCAGATTTTTTATTAAATTTGTGATTTATTGCTTATTTTTGTTCTCTGGTTGTCCATTTGTGGTACCAATGTCCTAATAAGCGGCCGTTTCTGTCAGTACTCCATGGAGCAGTGCTCTTCGCTTCGTGCCTGCGGAACCATAGCAGGTAGACAGCGACACAATGTTCCCCCTGTCGCTTAAGTCCGCATCCGAGGCATACAGGGAATGTTCCGTCGCCCACTGCACGTAATCATCGTAGGAAGCATCCGAGGTAAAGGTTGCGAAGCGGTCGCTGGTGCTTCTGGTCTCGTAATAAGCAAAGATTTCATAAATATAGACCTTATCTTCCGTATAGATATAAAAATACGGATCCTCCTTACAGCTTACCGTCCCCTTCAACAGATTTTTAAAACTACCGAACATGCTCTCATCCCGCATATTATGTCCGAAGACGAAGGTGTTCCGGTCCGACCAGTCCGCCGAAGCCTCACAATCCATGAAAATACATCCGGCATTTACACTTTCTCCCTCAAAAGAATGCTTCAGATAATAATTGTTGTCCTCGCCCTGTACCACCGGATAGCTGATATCCAGCGCCGGAAAATAAAGCCATCCCCGGAAATCCGGATTGGTCTTCTTGAGATTTGCAAAATCAATCTGCAGATCGGGGTAGTTTTTCACCTGTACTTCTTCCGTCTCTTCCACCCTGGACTCTTCCACCACTGCCTCCTGTCTTATGGTATCATATTCGTTTTTCGCCTTTTGCTCCGACAGATAGGAATACAGACTCATCCCTCCGGTGATCAGAACTGCCGCCGCCAGTATTGCTGTGATGATATTTTCCACTTTCTTATTCTTCATGTTTGTCCCCTTTTTGCATCTGTCTGAATTTACTAATGATTATAACTTATTTTTAAGTATTCGTCTTTACGAAAGACTCATTTTTTGATATTTTTAAGTTGTGATCATAAAAATATTGGGGGGAATTATATCTTATGATACATTTTTTTGCTATCCTTTCACTGCTTCTGTGCGGTGTCTGCTATACCGGTTTCCAAAAAGAGGAAGACAAATGTAAATTCCAAAACATTACCCGGTTCGTCTGGATCATTTTCGGGGCTGCCCTGCTGCTTCGTCTGATCCTTGCTTATACCACCCACGGTTTCGGCAATGATATTGCCTGTTTTGCTGCGTGGGCTGACCGGATCTTCTCCGTAGGTCCCGGGGCATTCTATTCCGCGGAGACTTTTACCGATTATCCGCCCGGATTCATGTATGTCCTGTATCTCATCGGGGCACTGCGTTCCCTGCTTGGGATCCCTTATTATTCCAGCCTGCATATCATGCTGTTAAAGCTGCCTGCTATTCTGTGCGACATGGCCTGCGGCTGTCTGCTCTTCAGAGAGGCGTCAAAAAGACTGCATTTTTCCGAAATGCAATCTGTATGTGTAGCTTGTGCTTATCTGTTCCAGCCGGCAATCATCCTGAATTCTTCCTGCTGGGGGCAGGTGGATTCCGTTCACACCCTTGTGGTGATCCTGATGTGCCTGTTTCTTATGGACGGCAAAATGCTTCCGGCTTATGCGATCTACGGTATTGGAATTCTGTTAAAGCCGCAGACACTGATCTTCACTCCCGTCCTTCTGGTCGGCATTTTGGATCATGTATTTTTGCAGGATTTTTCCTGGAGGAAATTTTCTTATAATCTGTGCGGCGGTCTGGCTGTGATCTGCGGCATGCTTCTGTTGTGCGTTCCCTTCGGTCTGGATGCCGCCACCTCGCAGTATACTTCCACGCTGGGTTCCTATGAATATGCGGCGGTTAATGCCTATAATTTCTGGGGGCTGTTAGGCATGAACTGGGTGGACCAGAACACGATCTTTCTGTTCCTTCCCTGCCGAACCTGGGGATCCATTGCCATTGTGCTGATCGTTCTTTTTACTTTTCTGATTGCCTTGCGTTGCCGAAAAGAACCTTCACGCTATTTTTGCCTCGGTGCTTTTATCATTCTGACTATGTTCCTGTTTTCTGTCAGAATGCACGAACGCTATATGTATCCGGGACTTGCACTGCTGCTGTTCTGCTGTCTGTATAAACCCGCCGGCTCCCTGTGGAAATGTTATGCCGGTTTCGCCGCGCTGCATTTCTACAACACTGCCAACGTGCTGTACCATTACGATCCGCAGAACTATGACCGCAAGGCTCCCATAATTCTGCTGGTATCCGCAGGCATGTTATATTGTCTGTATGATTTCTACAAAATCATCTGGAAATATTATATTCATGGGGAAGCGGTGACTGTTGCCGCCACAACCGCGGGTGACCTCGGCTCCCACTTCCGGGAACATTTTCTCTCCCCCTTAGCGCCCACACCTTCTAAGGAGCAGGTGCGCTTCACGAGAGCAGACCTGTGTCTGTTGCTGACAATCTGTGCTCTCTACAGCTTTTTTGCACTCTATGACCTGGGCGACCGCAAGGCTCCCGAGACAACCTACGATATGACACAGAATCAGGTCATTGAACTGGAATTTCCGGAAAATACAGTTCCCGTTACCCTGGCAAGTTACATCGCGCCCTGGCATCAGCGGCATTTTACGGCTGAAGTCCGTAGCTCAAAGGCCGAGGACTGGACGTATCTGGGCGAGATCATTCTGAATAATGTCTTCACCTGGCAGGATGTGTCTTTGGAAGATCTGACCCGGCAGGCAGGCGTAACAGACGCCCGCTGCCTACGTCTCACACTGACCGATACGGATGCCTCTCTGATCGAACTGGTCTTCACGGATGCGGACGGTGAAATCCTGCGCCCTGTGAATGCCTCTGCTTACGAGACTTTGTTCGATGAGAGCGATTGCTACCCGGAACGCTATTCTTTCCGTAACAGTATGTATTTCGATGAGATCTATCATGCCCGTACGGCTTATGAATTTCTCCACGGACTGCCCACTTATGAAAATACGCATCCGCCCCTGGGCAAAATTCTGATTTCTGTGGGTATCGCTATTTTCGGGATGAATCCCTTCGGCTGGCGGATCATGGGTACTTTATTTGGCATCGCCATGCTGCCCTTCCTCTATCTGCTGGGGAAGAAGATGACCGGCAATACCCCCGCAGCGGCTCTCGCCTGCTTCCTGTTTGCCTTTGATTTTATGCATTTTACACAGACGAGGATTGCAACGATCGATGTCTATATCACGTTCTTCGTGATTGCCATGTACTATTTTATGTACAGTTATTGCTCCATGAGTTTTTATGACACGCCACCACATAAGACCTTCCTTCCATTAGGATTGTGCGGTGTCTGCATGGGGCTTGGCATTGCCTGCAAATGGACCGGTGTCTATGCCGGATGTGGTCTGGCACTGCTGTTTTTCGCGCATTTGCTGCGTCGCTACCGAGAATACCTTTATGCCAAAGCACATCCCGGCAAAAGCACAAACGGTATCGATCATAAATATATAGTGAAGAATTTCCCTGACTATACGATCAAGACCATCGATTTCTGTCTGACCTTTTTCGTATTGATCCCGGTAGTGATCTATCTGCTGTCCTACCTGCCGTTTGTGAATACTACTCATCCCGGCCTGCTTGACCGTATGCTGGCGAACCAGACTTCCATGTTCAATTACCACAGTGGCCTGGAGGCGACACATCCCTACTCTTCCTCCTGGTATGAGTGGCCGACCATGGTACGTCCGATCTGGTATTATTCGGGATATGTGACCGATGCAATCAAAGAGGGGATCAGCGCTTTCGGCAATCCTGTTGTATGGTGGATCGGTATTCCGGCATTTATTTACATCC
>OMFJ01000153.1_pt1 | contig 36749 bp, 55 predicted proteins | sample 1674351 | NCBI WGS metagenome assembly OMFJ01 (sample SAMEA103958164, study PRJEB25191) | human gut metagenome | biome: human-associated habitat [ENVO:00009003]; feature: intestine environment [ENVO:2100002]; material: feces | place: Germany | collected 2013/2015
GACGGCGGGAAAACGGGCGGAGGGGGTAAGCGAGGATGGCCGAGGCGCGCGGGTGCGCGCGAAAATTGAATCATGCAGTGCGGGCGCAAACGACGCGCCTGCGCGAAACGCCGGAGGCTGTGCCAGGCAGCAGCGACATTGGGAACGCCGCCATTGCCTTCTCAGATCCTCCTAACTGGGCCCGGAGCCGCCGGGCCTGGCAGAGTCTCCGGCATGCGGGAGGTGAGCACTTGGCCAGAGAGGACATGATCCGGAAGGACATGGAGCTGGTCGGAACCTACAACGAGATATTCGAGCCGACGATCAAGCAGCTGGCCAAGACGGAACGCGAACTCTCCCGGGCAGAGAAAGAGTGGAAGAAACAGGGGGGGCAGCGGATCTGCACCATGGTCAACAAGACCGGCGCGGAGTACACGGCCAAAAGCCCATACTGGACGGCGGTCGAAGATCTGCGCGCGACGGTGCAGTCGCTCCGCAATCAGCTCGGCCTGACACCGACGGGCCTGAATAAGGCCAGGTCGAAGCTCCAGCCGGCCGCGGCCGGAAACAGCAAGATCGAGCAGCTGCTCGCGGCGGCACACGACCACGCCGTTCAGCAGGGCGCACAGTATCAGCGCGACGTCGACGCCTTTGTCGAGTCGGTGCTCTCTGGGGAGTCCGGGCTGTGCGAAGACGTTGTCCTGTCCTGCAAACGGTATGTCGCGGATCTTGGTTCCGGCAAGTGGGATTTCCGCGCGGATCCGGCCAACGACATCATCGCAATCATCGAGCAGATGTTCTGCCACCAGCAAGGCGAATTCCTCGATGCAACGCCGCTGCGCGGTACTCCCTTCCTTCTTCTCCCCTATCACAAGTTTATTGTCTACAACCTGATGGGTTTTTATCTGCCGGATACAAAGATCCGGCGCTTCAAGGAAGCTGTGGACTTTATCCCCCGCAAAAACGTCAAGACTACCTTCGCGGCCTCTCTGGCCGGAGCTCTAGCCATGTATGAGCGTGCCTCCGGCTCTAAAGTCTATGAGGTTGGCGGCGCTTTGAAACAGGCGCTTGAAGGTTTTGACTTTCTCAAATACAACTTCAACCGCCTCGGCGTAACAGTCCGAGACGATCCAAACCAGGGGCTGCGCATCATCGACAACAACATGGAGCGGTCTATTTCCGGAGACATCGGCGACGGCATGATCTCGATCAACGCCCTTGCCGCGAACCCTGACAAGCAGGATTCCTTTAACTGCAACATCGTCATCGCTGACGAGGCCCACACCTACAAAAGCCCGCAGCAATATCAGATCCTGAAGGACGCAACCAAGGCGTACACCAACAAATTGGTCATCATCATCTCCTCCAACGGCCCCAATGCCCGCGGCTTTTTGCTCGGCCACTTGGACTATTGCCGGAAGATCCTGCGTGGGACCGTTACAGGTAACGCAGCGGACAGCATCTTCTGCTTCCTCTGCTCTGCGCCGACACTGGAAAACGGCGACGTTGACCTGCATGATCCGGCTGTGCTGAAAGCTGCCTCGCCGGGCTGGGGCTACTCCATCCGCCCGCAGGACATGATCAACGACGCAGCCATGGCCGCCGAAAACCCGGCGCTCCGGCCAGAGTTCCTCAATAAATCGCTGAACGTCACAACGAACGCGATCAAGGCATGGTTTGACATTCAGGAGTTCCGCAAGAGCGACGAGCGATACAGTTGGAGCTATCGGCAACTTGCGAAGCTGCCCATCCGCTGGTACGGCGGCACGGACCTTTCGAAGCTGCACGACCTGACCGCCGGATGCCTCTTCGGGCACTACAAGGGCGTGGACATTATCATTCCGCACGCATGGTTCCCGCGGCCGGCCGCCATCGTCAAGGCTCAGCAGGATCAAATCCCGCTGTTCGGCTGGCAGGAGGACGGCTGGCTGGACATGACCAACGACAAGGTCACAAATCACCACGATGTGGTGCAATGGTACAAAAAACTGCGCGCCGATGGGTTTAAGATCCGCCGCATCGGACACGACCGAAAATTCTGCCGCGAATACTTCGTCGAGATGCAGAAGGAACGCTTCCCCATCAAGGATCAGCCGCAGCTGTTCACACGGAAATCCGAAGGTTTCCGCTACCTGGAGGCCAGCGCGAAAAAGGGAACGCTCTACTACATGCACGCCGAACCCTATGAGTACTGCGTACAGAACGTTGCCGGCATTGAGAAGGCTGACGACATGATCATGTATCAAAAAATCGAGCCAAACCTCCGCATCGACCTCTTTGATGCCTCGGTGTTTGCGGTTTGCGCTTATCTCGAAGATCTGACCGCCAGCAATAAGGCGGCAGGCTGGTATGACAAGAAAGACAAGGACGGTGATGCAGATTGAGAGTGAAGCCGCAGCGCAGAGGGATGGACCCAGCGCTGCAAAAATGGATGATCGGCGCGATCGACGCTGATACGTTGGCCGTTCCCGGTTATACCCGGTTAATTGACAGTCCGGATGTGCTTGCCGCCATCGGCGGCCTCGCTGATATCATCTCGAACGCTACAATCCAGCTCATGCGGAACACCGACGACGGCGATGTCCGCGTCCGCAATCAACTGGCGCGTTTTATGGATATCACCCCATGGCGGCACGGGACGCGCAAGGATCTGATCTCCTGGATCGTCTGGACGATGCTGACGACCTCGACCGGAAGTGCCTTCCTCCTTCCGCACACGGAGCGTGGCCTCCTGAGCGAGCTGGAGCCGATGCCAGGCGCGTATGCGCTGAGCGACGATAACGGCCTGACCTACTATGTCATGTGGCAGGGACGGCGATATGCGGCCGACAGCGTACTCCATTTCAAACGCTGGCCCGACCCGGCACAGCCCTGGCAGGGAATCGGCCTGCGGATCAGTCTCCGGGATGTGACCGCGAATCTCCGGCAAGCGGCCGCCACGAAAAAGGGCTTTATGTCCGACAAGTGGAAGCCGAGCGTGATCGTCAAGGTGGATGCGCTGGCCGATGAATTTGCAGACGAAGCAGGCCGCAAACGGCTGGTCGATCAGTATATGTCCGGCAGCTCCGCAGGCGAGCCGTGGGTGATCCCGGCAGAGCTGATGGAGGTGCAGCAGGTCAAGCCCCTGAGCTTGACGGATCTCGCCATCAAGGACAGCGTGGAACTGGACAAACGCGAGGTTGCTTCCTTGGTCGGTGTGACGCCGTACATGGTCGGCGTCGGCAGTTATTCCGATGCGGAGCACAACCACATGATCCGCACCACAGCAGTCACGATCTCCAACATCATCTGCCAGGAGCTGACGCGAAAACTGCTGATCTCCGAGGAGATGTATTTCCAGATGTCCACACGCCGGCTTTACAGCTACACGCTGCAGGAGCTGGCCAGCGTGGCCGACGATCAGTACATCCGCGGCCTGATGGACGGCAACGAGGCCCGTGATTGGCTCGGCCTCAGCCCGCGCAAGGGCCTGAACGAGCTGGTCATTCTCGAAAACTATATCCCCCGCGGTATGATCGGCAATCAGAAAAAACTAGAAGGAGGCGACGGCAATGCCGAATGAACGCCAGCAGCGGCAGGTGCGCTGCGTAGCCCAGCAGTTCCAGACGCGCTCGGCCAACGATGACTTGTTCATCGAAGGTTATTTCTCCGTCTTCAACAGCGAGTATCCGCTGTGGGAAGGCGCGAGCGAGATCGTAAAGCCGGGCGCTTTTACCAATTCCGTTTCCGGAGATGTCCGGGCGCTCATCAACCACGATTCCAGTCTTGTGCTCGGCCGGACGAAGGCCGGCACGCTGACGCTGCGGCAGGATGAGCGGGGCCTCTGGGGCAGCATCAGAATCAATCGGGACGACGTTGACGCCATGAACCTCTACGCCCGCGTCCAGCGGGGTGACGTTGACCAGTGCTCGTTTGGATTTGACATCAAACGCGAAACCTTTGTGGATCTCGGCGACGGAAAATGCCGCTGGGAAATCGAAGAGGTCGATCCTCTCTACGAAGTGTCTGTCTGTACGTTTCCGGCCTACACGGAAACGTCCGTCAGCGCCCGCAAGCAGGATCTGGCCGAAATTGAAAAACGCCGCGCCGAGGCCTGGCGCAGCGACATGAAAAAGAAACTAGGAGGTACACAGTAAATGGCATTAAAAGTTTTGCTGCTGCGGAGCCGTCTTGCACCGCTGCAGACTGAGCTTCAGACGCTCGAAACCGCGCGCGATGGCTTCGCGGCCCGCGAAGCGGAGCTGGAGCATGACATCGCCGAGGCGCAGACCGATGAGGAGCGCAGCGTCGTTGAGGCCGCTGTGAATGCTTTTGAGCAGGAGCGCAGCGCGAACGCCGCGGACATCACCCGTGTGCAGGAACGGATCAACGAGATCAACGAAGAAATCCGCAGTCTGGAAGAAGCGCAGACGCCGCCCGCATCTGATCCCCCGGCGGCAGAGCCGACCGGAACCACCAACACCGAAAGGAGTAATCATTCCATGCCTATCAACAACCCGGAGCGCCGCTGGTTCGGCCTTACCTATCAGCAGCGCGACGCCCTGCTTGCGCAGGACAGCACGAAAGAATTTCTTCAGCGCTTCCGCCAGCTCCGCGCTCAGCAGAACAGCGCGACCGGCTCAGAACTCGGCATTCCGACCGAGTTCATGCAGATCCTCCGCGATCTGACCTATCAGAATTCCAAGCTGTGGCCGTATGTTCACAGCGAGTCCATCCGCGGGAACGCCCGCCAGAACATCGTCGGCACTGGTGCCGAGGCCGTCTGGTCGGAAATGCTCGCCAACATCAACGAGATCACGCTCGACTTCACGCAGCTCGAAATGGACGGCTATATGCTCGCCGGTTACATGGCGATCTCCAACGCCGTTTTGCAGGATGACTCCGATCTCCAGCTGCTGACGAGCATCCTCAACGCCATGGGCGAGGCAAATGCCCGCGCGATGGATAAGGCCATCGTCTACGGAACTGGCAAGAAAATGCCGGTCGGCTTCATCACCCGCCTTGCCACGTCGGCCAAGCCGGATTGGTGGAACAACGATCAGGGCGATTTCTCCGATCTGCATTCCAGTCATATCCTCAAGTTGGATATCGACTCCACGTCCGGCGCTGCCTTCTTCGGCACGCTGATTGAATCGCTCGGTATCGCCGACCCGAAGTATTCGGACGGCCGCGTGTTCTGGGTGATGAACCGGAAGACTCACATCAAACTGATGGCGAAGGCACTGGCCTTTGATGCTTCTGCTGCTCTGGCCGCCGGCATCAACAACACGTTCCCGATCATCGGCGGCGATATTGTCGAGCTGGAATTCATGGCCGACAATGACATTGCGGGCGGCTTCGGCAGCCTGATGCGCATGGTCGAGCGCGAGGGTATGTCCATCGCATCCTCGGACATTCCGCTGTTCCTGCGGAACATGACCGTCTTCCGCAGCATCGGTCGCTACGACGGCAAGCCCGCCCGCGGCGAGGCGTTCGTGCTCGTGAACTTCCACAACACGCAGCCGACGACCTCGATCTCCTTCGCGCCGGACCTCGCAAATGAAAAGCTCGGCACGCTGATCGTCACGACTGCGGCCGGCACCAGCACTTCTGGCGACACCACCGTCACCGTCGCGGGCAACGGCTCCGGCAAGCTGATGTATCAGGTCGGCGGCCAGGCTGTGCCGGTCTCCAGCGGCGAGCGGCTTGACAAGCGCTGGACGGAGCTGCCCACGAACAAGACCGTCAAGGGCACCACGACCGGCGCGACCATCACGGTCGTCGAGCTCAACGCTGACGGCAACGCCGTTGCTGCTGGCTCCGGCAGCGTGACCGCCAAGGCGTAAGAGAGGGGGCTGTGGAATGTCAGCAGACCTGCGTCTGACTTACATGAAGGTTGATCTTGGCATTTTGTCGTGCGCTGATCAACAGGAGCTTTATATGCGCGGGCTGCTGACCACAGCCGAATCCTTTGTCCGCCGGCGCGGTATCACGCTGACGGACGACAGCGACGAGGATGACATGCTGGTCGGCTCCGTAGCCGCGTGGATGTATCGTGCCCGCGGCAACACCGAGCGGGCGGCACTCCCCCGGAATCTTGACATCATGATCAAGGACCGGCTGTGCCACGAGAAAATGAGGGACGGCGGATGATCTACGACAAGATTTTGACGATCTATACGCTGCTCCCTGGTCGGTCTCCTGCCGTGCGCAAGCTCAAGGCCATCAGCCAGCACTTTTACTGCGAGCGCACGGTGTACGCCTCCCGGTTTTACGCCGGGAAGCAGGCCGGGCAGAAGCTTGTGCGCATGGTGTCCATGCCGCGCAGCGTCTTCGACGCACCGATCGAAGCAGACCAATACTGCACGCTGGAGGACGGCCACGTCTATCGCATCGACCAGGCGCAGCGTGAACAGGACGCCGACGGCCTCGACATCAACACGTTAAGCCTTGCAGAACCGGAGGGAAAGTATGAGCTGTACAAAGATTGAAAACGCGCTCAAGACCGTCCTGCCGGACGCGGTCTACAAGGTGCAAGCCCCGGAGACGACAAACGACGGTGAGCCGCTGCTCCGCTATCTGGTCTGGACGCCGACCGGCGACCGCTACGCCTACGCCAACAGCCGCCCCTTTGCCACGATCTATCAGGCCGTTGTGACCGTGGCCACGCAAACCGAAGATGATACGCTCCCCGCCGAAGTCGTCAAGGCTTTGGCGGATGCGCATATCGCGATGCAGATGCCTGAGCACTCCTATGATGTCGAAACAGCCACCTACTACACGGACATTCCCTGTGAGGTGATCTGATGGCGCAGATGGAGACCGACGGCATTGAAGAGGCCATCCGGCAGCTGAATAAGGCCGATCTGTTTACCGACGAGAACGTGAAGCGGATGCTGACAGCCGGCTCCGAGGTCATGCTGACCTCTGTAAAATCTGCCTTTGTGGAGTCCGGACATAACAGCCCAGGCCGACAGCGGCGCACCGGTGAGACGCTGCGGCATATCACAAAAGCCCGCGTCGTCCGGAAGGACAAAAACGGCGTCCCGTATATGTTCGTTACGATCCACGGGAAGGACAAACGTGGGCAGCGGTACGGCACAAAGGGTTTCGTGCTGAACTACGGCCGGCGAACCGGCGGCAAGATCCCGGCAGACTATTACTGGTCGACCGCGGTACACAACACCTGGCAGCAGGCCAACGACAAAATGTCCGACGTCGCTGCCGACATTCTGAAAGGAGAATGACATGCCTGAATTTGATCTTCGCGGCATGAAGGTCGCGAAATACAATTACGACAAAACGCAGAAGAAAATCAGTTATGACACGCCGATGTCCATGGGCGACGCAATGTCGGCCAACCTCGAACTCAAGTTCGCGGAGGGACGTCTCTATGCCGAGTCCGCGCTGGCCGAGTACATGAAGAAGGTCACGGGCCTGACGGTCAGCCAGGGCGTGAAGTACATCCCGGACGAGACGCAGAAGCTGCTTTTCAAAGCGTATGAGCTGAGCCGTTCGGTCGGTTCCGGCTCGCCCAAGACCGTGAAGAGCATGGCCTACGGCAAGACCTCGACCGGTCAGTACGTCGGCAGCGGATTCTATGCGCCGGATATGATCGACGGCGTGGAGAAGTTCACGGCCATCTTCGTCCACAAGACGCTGTTCGGCCCGCCCAGCAAGACGCTCCAGACCATGGGTGAGCAGATCAACTTCCAGACGCCGACGACCTCCGGCGAAGCGCTGGTCGATGACGCAGGCCACTTGATGGAGTGGGACTCGTTTGACACCGAGGCCGAGGCCATTGCATGGCTCGACGCCTGCTTCACGACGGAACCGACCGTCGTCACGGAGGGAGGATAAACCATGGATCTCCGTTTGAAAACGCTGCCGTTTGAGTATGGCGGCCACACGCTCCAGCTCTGCTGCAATTTCAACGTGCTAGCAGATCTTCAGGCGGCCGACGAACTGGATGAGATGCTTGATGAGAAGCGTTCCTTCCGGAATTTCACGCGGCTGCTCGCGGCGCTGGTCAACGAGGCCGCGAACGCTGCCGGGCTGGATCTCTCCGTCACGGATCGCGAGATCGGCCGTGCGGTGAGCTGGAAGGAGTTCCGCCGCATCCAGGGCGATGTGTTCGGCCTGCTGTTCGCAGCGGTCTTGGCTCCGGACGATGACGAGGCGGAGTCGACCGAAGAAGAAACAAAAAACGTGGAGACCAAGGAAGCGGCAGCGACGGCCTGAACTTCGCTTGGTATCTGAATATCTGGATCAATGTCCTGCATAACGACGAGGCCGTTTTCTGGCGGACAATGACGCCGGCGCGGTGCGTAGCGCTTTACCGTGAGTTTTTCAAGCTCATGGGCGCACCGGGCCGGCGTGTCGTTTCTGAGTCTCCTGCGGAGACGGAGAAGCCCGCCCGCTTGTCGTTGTCGGCATATCTGATGGGAGGTGGCGGTTGATGGCTGCCCCGAGTATCAACTCAAAAATCAAACTGGACGGCGAGCGGGAATACAAGGCTGCGCTGGCCGAGATCAAGAGCGGCCTGAACGTCCTGAAATCCGAGCTGAATCTCGCGTCCGAGCAGTTTCGGGATAACGCGGACAGTGTCGAAGCACTGACCAAGAAAAACGACATCCTCGACCGCACGATCCTGACGCAGAAGGAAAAAATCGAGCAGATCGAAAAGGCGCTCCAGTCCTCGGCCTCCGCCTACGGCGAAGCCGATGAGCGCACCAATCGCTGGAAAACGCAGCTCAACAACGCACAGGCCGAATTGGTCAAGATGGAGCGTGCATTAAAGGACAACGAGGACGCGCTCCAAAAAGCACAGAGAGAGGCAGACGGCACGACGACCGCCTTTGGAAAGCTGAAAAAAGCCCTTTCCGACACCAAGGAACAGGGCGGCGGCATCAAGGGCCTGTTTGCCAATCTCAAGGAGGAGTTCTCCGGCAACAACGAGGTGATGCGCGGCCTTGGAGACGCGCTGACGGATGTGGCCGGGAAGTTCGGCATCCAGCTCCCGGACGCTGCGAAAAAGGCTGTGGCGTCGCTCAATGGCATCCATGCGGGCACGGCCCTAGCCTATACGGGCCTAGGCCTTTTAGGTGCTGCGCTGGTTAAGGCTGAGAAAGCACTGATTTCCATGACGAAGAAAGGTGCTGAATATGCCAAGGAAATCAAGACGTTTTCCAGCGTCACTGGGCAGTCAGTGGAGAGTCTTCAGGAGTTCGATTATGCCGCCGAGATGATCGGCGTCTCGTCCGACCGCATCCGGGACAGCCTCAAAGAGACCACCAATAAGATGCAGGAGGCGCGGGACGGCAACGAGGCCACGGCGGCAGCCTATGCCAAGCTCGGCGTGTCCATCACGGACGCAAACGGCAACCTGTGCAGCGCGGAGGATGTCTTTTACGACACGATCGACGCGCTCGGCCAGATGGAGAATCGCACGGAGCGGGACGCGCTGGCCATGGATCTCATGTCCGAGTCTGCGCAGGAGCTGAACCCGTTGATTGATGCAGGCAGCGGCGCGCTGAAAAAGTACGCCGACGAGGCGCATGATATGGGCTATGTTCTGGACAACGAGGCGCTGACGGCTCTGACGGAGGTAGACGACGCATATCAGCGCCTGCAAAAATCGCAGGAGAGCGCGAAAAATCAGCTCTCTGCCGAGTTTGCCCCGTACCTCACGGAATTTTATGAAAAGATCACGAAGCTCATCAAGGACGGCGGGAAGGCAATGAAGGAATCCGGCTTGGTGGATTCTTTCGGCATGCTGCTTGAGACAGTTGGAAACATCATCGCACCGACAGATGACTTGGCCAATGGAGCTGTTCCGAATCTCACAAAAGCGTTGCGGCCTCTGTCGGAGGTCATCGCGCTAATTGCTGACACACTTCAAGTGATTTCCGGCCTTGTCACTTTGGCCACAACACCTCTCTGGCATTTTAATAAATGGGCTAGCGGGTTTACACAAATCGGAACAGGACTTGGCATGAACAAGAATCAGCCTAGCAACCAACAACGCCTTTGGGCACAGTGGGAAGGTGCTGACACCAACGCCGCCACAAACGCAGCCGGATACGGCGCGTACTACGCCAACGGCAAGTATTACGGTAACCGTGATGCATACCTGCGCGAACAGTGGGAGTCAGAACTGAACGCTGGAGGCGTTGTCGGCTCATTCGAGGCATGGAAACAGGCCATGGGTTACGCTCGGAACGCCAGCGGCACAGACTGGTTTCCCGGCGGGCGGACGCTGCTGAGCGAGCACGGCGCGGAGACCGCGATTCTGCCGCAGGGCACGCGCATCCTGACCGCGCAGGAAACGCGCCAGACCGGCGGCGATACTTACAACATCACGATCGACGCCCACACGGTGCGGGAGTTTGAGGACATTCTCCGCATTGTGCAGGAGCGCCGCAGAGTGGTTCGGATGGGAGGTGCAACGGGATGAGTACAACGCTAACGCTCCAAGCGGTGCAGTCTGCGGCAACACTGTATTCTCAACCAACGACTACCTTTAACACAGAGACAGAATATTCATCTGATGCGCTTAATAACAGAGCATTTTACAAAATGTATGTCTCATTTCAGCCAATTCCTGCCGCATATCAATTTCAGAAGGTTGAAACAATCATATCGTATCTGTACTATCGCTCGCTGTATTCTCCCGCTCACACCGAGACCGTCGGAAGCGTTGATCCGATAAGTAAATCATTCGATGCTAGCACATTAAATTACCAAAATGCACCCGGGCGTATAGGCGGCAGTAGTTATTCCTTATATTTGTATAAAACCGGATATGATTCAAAATCATGGGTTGATGCATTTAATAGTTTTTCTAAAATTTTGAGATGTGGTTTGATGACCGATGTCTCATCATGGTATGCAGTGCAATCATCGAGAAGCGCGAACCCTCCTTACTTGGAGGTCAGTATTGGCGATGAAATTATTGGACTAACAATATCTAATGCTGCACCATCGAACGGATCAATTGTTGCTGCAAACAGCAATGTATTTTCATGGAAAGAAGCCGCAAGCGGAACCTGCTATGCGGAGATTTCTCGCACATCTGCAAAATTCCGCTGGCGCAAATCTGCGTCCGACACAGTCAAGGAGATTGCCGTGCCCGGCACGGCCACCTCCATCACCATCCCGGCGAATACTTTTTCCGGCGACAGTATCCAGTGGCAGCTCAGCGTGACCGCGAACAGCGGCGTCACTACGACCTCCGATTGGATGACACTCTCGCTGACCGACGTGGAATCCACAGCCGTTGCGGTTGCGCCAGACCGGGCAGTCCTCGACGGATCATCCGACAACGTATTCAAATGGGAACATGTCATTTCGACCGGCACGGCCCAAACGAAGGCCGAATTGCAGCAGAGCACGGACGGCAGCACATGGACGGCGCTGGCAACCGTCACCGGTGCAGCCAACACATGGACGGTTCCTGCCGGGACGTTTACCTCCGGCACAAAATACTGGCGCGTGCGGACGTACAATTCCAAGGGTGCTGCGGGCGCATGGAGCGCTGCCACACAGTTTATTGTGCTGGCCGCCCCTGCAACACCGCCCGTGTCTATCGTGTCCACAGAGCCGCGCCCGGAGATCCGCTGGCAGTCGGATGAGCAGCAAGCCTACCAAGTCGAGATCGACGGTGTCTACACCTCCGGCACGCGATTCGGAACCGGGAAGACGTGGAAAGCCCCATTTTATCTGGCCGATGGCAGCTACACGGTGCGCGTCCGTGTGCAAAACGAATACGGCTTCTGGTCGCCGTGGGGCACGGCGGCGCTCCCGGTAGTAAACGTACCAGGCGGCGCGATCACGCTGACCGCCGAGGGCGGCATCGAGACGGCACTCAGCTGGACGCCGGGCAGCTTTGACTACTATCTGGTCTACCGGGACGGCGTGGCCATCGCGAAGGTCACGGAACCGAGCTACACCGACGCAGCCAGCATTGGTGGTGTGCGCTATCAGGTGCGCGGCTGCTACGACAACAGCGACAATTACAGTCTGTCCGAGGCCGTGGAGGTCACGGTCAGCACAGACAAAGTCCGACTCTACGACATGGAGCGCGGCGAGTGGCTGCACTTCCTTTACGATTCCTCGGCGCACCGCAGCACGGGTCTGAGCCTGTCCCAGGACATCCAATACGTCCAGCTCTCCGGCCACACCTACCCGGTCGCGGAGCGGAGCGAATTTAAGTCCCGCGCGCTGCGGATCACCTGCGTCTGCGCGGACGACGCGGAGCGGCAGTCTCTCAGGGCACTGCTCGGACACCTGACCTGCTGCAAGACGCCGGAGGGCAACATGACCATCGGCTACCCGGCCAGCATCTCGGAAAGCTCCGATGATTTCTTCAGCACCTATTCTTTCACCATCGAGCAGATCGACCGAAAGGAGGAGATCGACCTTGATTCGTGACGTCTCTTACCACGTCAACGTCCTGCGCAACGGAGCCGAGTTTGCCCGGCTCCATTGGCGCAGCGGCGACAACCCCAACATCATGATCAACAAGGATGCCGAGATCAAAGGCAGCTTCTCCGGGCGGTTCTACGTCCCCGACACGGTCGATCTGCTATCAGACGAGCTGCAGCCCGTCATGCGGCTGAACGGCGTGGAGACGCCGCTGGGCGTCTTCCAGACGGCGACTCCGAGCCGCGCGACCGACCGCTACAACACGGTCGTCCAGATCGAGGCATACGACCGCTGCTGGCGGCTGCAAAACCAGCGCACGGAGAACATCCTGCACATCGCCGCCGGCACGTCCTACATTACGAAGATCCGCCAGATGCTCACGGAGGCCGGGATCGGGCTGGTCATTGCGGCTCCGTCCACAGCCACGCTCCAAACCGACCGCGAGGATTGGGAGATCGGTACGACCTATCTGTCCATCATCAATCAGCTTCTGGCCGAAATCAATTACAGCGACGTGTGGTTCGACGGCAGCGGCATCGCGCATTTGGAGCCGTATGAACAGCCCAGCGCCGACCGCATCGATCATGCCTATTCCGATACCGACGTCGTCCACGCGCAGCCGATCGGGCCGGATCACAACGACGAGACGGACATTTTCAACGCGCCGAACGTCTTTGTCCGAATCTGCAGCAACCCGGATCTCGATGCCGACATGGTGGCCACGGCGGTCAACGAGTCCCCGACGTCCAGCACGTCCACGTTCAAACGCAAAATGCGCATCGTGGATGTGCAGCGTGTGGACAACATTGCGAGCCAAGATGAGCTTCAGGCCGCCGCAGACCGCGCCCGGAATGAATCCATGTTAGCGGCACGAACCATCACATTTCAGACACTTAATGAGCCGGGCCACGGCGTCGGGGACATCATCTCCATCGACGACCCGGAACTGGCTGGAATCTACGAGGAGACCGGCTGGTCGCTGACCATGGCCGCCGGCCAGATGATGCAGCACACAGCGAAAAGGACGGTGATTGCATGATGGATCTGTTTACGGCCATGCTGGAGAGCCCGCATGAATCGCCGCTGCTCTCGCTGGCGACGATCGGCGCGAAGTACACGGACGGCATCTCGCTAATCTTCCCCGGCCAGACCGAGGCAACTGCGAAGCACTACCGCTGCAATCCGGACGTCACCTTCGCTGCGGGCAATCGCGTCCTGATCGCCCGCGTCAGCGGCAGCTATGTGGTGCTGTGCAAGGTCGGCAAGCCAAAGTAAGGAGGTAGCTATGAGCCTGAAAATCATGCAAGGCGACCAGTACGCCATTGTATTTACTGGGACGCAGGACGGCGCGTCGCTCGACCTATCCAAGATTGAGATGATCGAGTTCATCGTTGGGAAGCTGCGCAAAATCTACCCCGGCGAGGTCACGACGGACACGGACGGAAACTTCCTGTTCCCTCTGACGCAGGAGGAAACCTTCCAGTTCAAAAGCGCTTCTCAGGCCGTCCAGATTCGCGTCAAGTTTACCGGCGCGGAGCCGGTGGTCATCGGCACCAGCATTGAGGGCATCCGCGTAAGCGATTCCATCAGTAAGGTGGTGCTGTGATGGTCCACTTTGACATCGGCGGGAAGCCGAGCATTGTATTTGCAATCGACAACGTCAAAATTGTCCACACGGGCGGCGGAGAGCCTTATGAGGGCGAATACACGGTCATCCCAAAGGCAAACGCGCCGACTGTCCTTGAGACCGCCGGAAAGACGCTCAACAAGGACGTGACCGTCACCAAGATTCCGTATTACGAAACATCCAATCCCACTGGGGACACAGTTTATATTGCATCGGAGGTATAAAAATGGGTAAAAGCAAGATCATCTACGGCGGAACTGTCCTGATCGACTTGACTGCCGACACCATCGCGGACGGAAAAGTCCTTCTCGGCTACAAGTTCCACGGCCCGGACGGGGAAATTCACACCGGCTCCTGCACGTTTGACCTCGACACCTCGGGCGCGACGGTCAAGGCCTCGGAAATTCTCATCGGCAAGACGGCAGGCGCGCGCGGCACAATGATCACGGGCGAAATGCCAAACAACGGCGCAGTCGCCGCGAAGATCAGCACGGTCAATGGCGAGTATATCGTCCCGCTGGGCTATCACGACGGCTCCGGCAAGTGCGTCATCGACCCCGACGAGGCTGCGAAGATCATTGCGGCCAACATCAAAAAGGGCGTGACCATCCTCGGCGTCGAGGGCACATACGGCGGTGAGGCCGTCACCGTCCAGACCAAGACGGTCGATCCGCTGACCACGTCGCAGACTGTCATCCCGGACGAGGGCTATGATTATCTGTCTCAGGTGGTCGTCAACGCCATCTATTATAACGAGGCGGACAATTCCGCTGGCGGTAAGACCGTCACCATCGGCAAGGCCGCGGAGGTTTGATATGGGCGTCAGTAAAGTCGATTTCGCGGGGAATACGCTGGTCAACCTGACGGGAGACAGCGTTACCCCGGAAACCCTGTTGGAAGGTGCAACGGCGCACAATGCCGCCGGGGATCAGATTGCTGGAGCCGTGGCCGTGGCTCCAGCCTCCGCCACCACCCCGAAGGCGCCGGGGACGGCGTCGGCTGGTTCGGAAAGCGCGTATGCCAGAGGGGATCATGTACACCCGAAGCAGGCGGTGACAAAGTCGGACGTTGGCCTCGGGAATGTGGACAACGTATCGATCAACAGCCGTTTGAACCGCACGACGAATGTCAATGCGTCGGACGCGAACTACACGACGTACATGGCGCGGGGCATTGCCCTGAGTGCCACGGAGCAGACGCCCTCGGTCAATGGTGCGATCTGCCTTGTGTATGGGTAAGGCGGTGATCGGATGAGTCTTCCGAGCGGATATAAGAGGCTGGAATATATTCAAAGTTCCGGGACGCAGTACATTGACACTGGATTCAAGCCGAACAATAACACCAAAGTTGTCATAGATTTTGAGTTAACAGAGAATACGGGTAAACATCAGATAATATTTGGTGCTCGCTCCTCGTCCAGTTCCGGACAATATGTTCTTGGATTTACTGGGCATCGAAGCCCGGCAGTGTGGCGCTCTGATTTTGGCAGCAATCAGGTTACATTTTCTAGCAATTTAACTTGGAGCGGAAACCACAACGCAACCAAGAATGGTCATATTTGTACGTTGGACGCTGAGTCTGTGACAAATACGGTATCCACATTCGAATCTACTGATAATTTATTTATATGTGCGGGCAATACTGGTGGTAATGTTGACAACTATACAAAGGCCAAGGTTTATTCTTGTAAAATATATGACAATGGGACGTTGGCACGCGACTTTATCCCGTGCAAGAACGCATCCGGCGTGGTGGGTATGTGGGATGATGTCAACAGCGTCTTTTACCAAAACGCCGGTTCTGGGACGTTCACGGCAGGGCCTGAGATTGCGGGCACACATAAAGTGCTCATCGACGGCACATTGTATGATGTAAAAGGTGGGCGGCCATTGATTGGTGGAACAGGCTATTCGTTGAAGAAGGGACGGACGCTCGTCAGCGGGACAGGGTATGACATTTCACTTTTGAGCGGAATACCGATTTCGGAGCTTCCGGTCGAGAACACTGTGAAAATTGCAGTGAATGGGACACTTCGGGATTTCCTGATTGTGCATCAAGGATTGCCGAGTTCTCTCTACGATGATTCGTGCAATGGTACTTGGCTGTTGATGAAGGACGTCTATGAGACGCGCCAGTGGAACAGCTCGAATGTCAACGACTACGCAAACAGCACCATCCATTCGTACCTTAACAGCATCTTCCTTGCGATGTTCGACTCGAACATCCAAAACGCAATCAAGCAGGTCAAGATTCCGTATGTCAACGGCACTGGCGGTTCTGCGGTTGCGTCTGGTGCGAACGGCCTGTCCGCGAAGATCTTCCTGCTGTCTGGCTACGAAGTAGGCTGGACGACCAGCGACAAGGAAGGCTTCCCGGTGGACGGAGCAAAGCTGGACTACTTCGCCGCAGGCTGGGGTGGCAACTCCAAGCGTATTGCGTACATGGGAGGCTCGGCCATCTACTGGTGGCTCCGCTCGCCAAACAACAACTTCATCAACTACGTGTGGTACGTCACCATCCCTGGCGATAACAGCACCCTCGAACCATCCATCAACTGCGGCATCCGTCCGGCATTCATTCTTCCGTCTGATACGCTGGTTTCTGACGACGGAACGATCATAGCGTAATAAATTGAAGGAGATGAACAAATGAGTACATCCGTTATTATTCATGAAGTGGAATACCCTGCCGAGATCAGCGGGGTATTGCAGAATCCAAAATGGGACAGGCGTGATACGAAGTCTATCACGCTGGAAATGACGCACGATCAGGCTGTGGGGCTGTTTGTAGACGGCCTCGCGTGGAGTATCAAGCAGGTCAACACCTATCCGGTTTTTGATGACAAGGGCCAGCCTACGGGCGAAACGAAGACCGAGACGCAGACCTTTGACAACTCGGATTACTGCGTGGCCGGGAGCATCACGGACAACCGTGATGGAACCGTGACGTGCATGATGGGAAAGCCGACAGAGACGGAAACGCTACGAGCGGAGAAAGCCGACGCGGAACTGGCGGCGAAAATTTTACTTGGGGAGGCGGAATAATAATGACCTACACAGAAAGGGCCAGAGCATTGCGCCCCTATATCGTCAAGGCTTCGGCCAGCCTGACGGATGCGGACGCCGTGAAGGCAAAGGAGCTGTATGACCGCTGGGCGGCAGGAATGGCCGTGGAGGTCAACGACCGGCTGGTCTATGCAGACAGGCTCTATCGCGTGACACAGGCCCACACGACGCAGACCGGCTGGGAGCCGGACAAAGTACCGGCGCTGTTTACCGTCATCGACGAGACCCACGCGGGCACACAGGACGACCCCATCCCCGCCGCGAAGGGCATGGAGTACACCTACGGACTTTACTACACAGACCCGGAGGACGGCAAGCTCTACCGCTGCGAGAGGACAGGGGAGCAGGCCGGCGGCAAGGTGACGCTTCAGTTCCTGCCTCATGAGCTGGTGGGGCTGTATTTTACCGAAGTATAAAGGAGAAAAGAGATGGATGAGGGGATTCAGGCAAAGATCGTGGAGATCGAGCAGCGATCCAAGAGCAACACGCACCGCATCAACGACTTAGAGGAGGACAACCGGGCGCTGCATCAGCTGGCGACCTCGGTAGAGGTGCTGGCGACGAAGCAGGAGACGATCGAGGCCAATGTCAGCGAGATCAAGGATGATGTGAAGAGCCTCAAGGCCATTCCGGGCGGGAAATGGGCGGCGCTGGTCAAGGCAGCCCTCACGGCCATTGTGGGGGCGCTGGTCGGCTTTGCGCTGGCTCATGCGGGGATTGTGTGATGGAGACTTCGAAGAAGCTGCTGATTGGCAGCGCGGCGGCAAGCGTCGTTTGCATTATCCTGAATGTGCTCGGCGTGCTGAGCGTGGAGGTCACGCTGGCAGTCATCGGATTTGCAACGGCGATTGGGATGTTTTATCTCTGGAAGGCAAAAAATGAAAATAGAAGTAAATACGCAATCAAGTACATTGAGAGCCTGCCGGAAACATATACGGCAGAGGAAAAGGCACGTTTTTTGGAGATCGTGCTCAAAGATTGAAAGGAGTTGCTTATGAAAAAACTGTTTATCTCTCAGCCCATGAAGGGCAAGAGCAAAGAAGAAATACTTGCAGATCGCAAAGATGCGCTCCGGTGCGCGAGGGAGATTGTCGGGGATGAGATAGAAGTTATTGATACATATTTCGAGACGCACCCGGACGTGCAGAACACGGCGCTCTGGTGTCTCGGTCGGTCTTTGGAGCTGCTGGCGACGGCTGACGTTGCGTATTTCGCATCCGGTTGGAAGAACGCCCGCGGCTGCAAGATTGAGCATATCTGCGCGGAGCAGTACGGTATCAACATCGTGGAAGCGTGAAAGGAGTAAGCTATGGACTACACAAAAATCATTTCGGCAGTGATCGCGCTGATCTCGGCGCTGGTATCGGCATTTTTGATCCCGTGGATCAAGGAGCGCGTCAGCGCGGACAAGCTCAAAAAGTGGCAGGCATATGTAGAGATCGCGGTCAAAGCGGCGGAGCAGCTTTACAATGCCAACGAGGGCGCCGAGAAAAAGGCGTATGTGCTGCACTACCTCGCCGAGAGAGGCATCAAATTTGATTCTGATACCGTGGATAAAATGATCGAATCTGCGGTGCTGACGCTCCACCATGAGCTTTATGGAGGCGCAAATGGCACTGAAAATTAACGATACCATCCGGGCAACGAGAGTGGGCGGTAAGCGTCCGCTCTCGGCCATCCGTGCAATCGTGTTCCACTACACTGCAAACACTGGCCAGCATGCAACGGCGCTCGGGAACGCCCGATACTTTGCCAACGGCAGCGAGGGACGCGCTGCGTCGGCACATTTCGTGGTTGACGAGGGGGACACCGTTTACCAGTGTGTGCCGCTGAATGTGGTTGCGTGGGCCGTGGGCGACGGCAGGAGCGGCAAATACGGCAAGGTATACAACAACTACAACACGGTTTCTATCGAGATGGTCAGCCACACGGACGCTTCTGGCAAGTATTACATCCCGGAGGCGACGATGCGCAACGCCGCGCGGCTTTATCAAATGCTGCTGAAGCAGCTTCCGAACGTGCAGGCGGCGATCCGGCACTATGATATTTCGATGAAGCTGTGTCCGCTGCCGCTGATTGATGAAAAGAAATGGGCGGACTTTAAGAAGCTCTTAGAGGAGGTGGACGAAGTGGTCACAAAGGCAAAGATGATCATTGACGGCAAGGAGATCGAGGTCGAACGGATCTTAAAGGACGGCACGAACTACATCAAGATCAGAGATATTGCAAAGGCGCTGGATCTCGAAGTGTCGAACAAGGGCAATGTCCCGATTTTGAATCACAAAGGAGGCTAAACGATGCGGCGCGGCTGGCCAGACTTGCCGCGCAGCGAGTGGGAGCGTTTGATCTCTGAATGGATTCTAAAGGATTCGTACTGCGACATCATGCGGCGATACCTCTGCGACGGATGGACGCAGGAGAAGATCGCAGAGCGCGCGGGGCTTTCCCTCAACGGTACAAAAAACATCATCAAGCGGTGCACGGACGCACTTTCCGCGCACATGTAAACAGGCAGACACGGCATGCGCTGTGTCTGCCTCTTTTTTGTGCCTTTTTTGGCCTTTTTCTGGCCCGGACGTTGGCTGTTTCGTGACGGACTTTTCCATCATACTGAACGTAGGAGCTGGCCAGCTTACTACATTTTTTTGGAGGGAAACTCTATGGAATACGCAAGCAACGGCAAGGGGAATCTCGGTGTGACGCTCGGCGCGATCGGCACGGGCCTCGGCGTGTTTGGCGGCGGGCTGAGCAACCTGTTCGGCGGCTGGGGCGCGAATCCGGCTGCGGCGGCGATGGCCGCAAGCAACAGCGACAACCATCTCGTAAGCCGCTATGAGGCGTCTCAGGCGGCACGGATCGCAGAGCTGGAAACGGAAGTAAAGCTCCGCGATGCGAACACGTACACGGATCAGAAGATGCTCGAAATGTACAAGTACACGGACGGGCGGCTCCGCAGCATCGAAGAGCAGCTGTGCCAGCAGCGCGTCGTCAACGCGCAGACCGTGGCGAATTTGTCCTGTATGCAGAACGAGCTGGCTACGCTGTCGGGCCTGACCAAGACGGTGATCCCCATCAACAACGTCTGCCCGGAACCGATGCAGCGTTATAACAGCTGGACGGCTCCGACCACGACCACCACGACGACTTAAGCAAAAAGGGGCGGCAATAGCCGCCCCAATCTTAACACGGAGGTATCCTTATGGTAACGATCGATCAAGCTATGCGAGGCGCGGCAAAATTCGCCGACAATGAGATCATCCCGCATCTTCCGACCGGCAAGGGCATTGGAGCCGGGATCGCGCTGGCGCTCATCATGGACGGCGGCAAAAGCCGCATCCTCGCGCTGAAGGATCACCCGGCAGTGCAGATGATGGGCATTATGGATGAGGAGGGCAACATCGACCTCGACCGGCTTTACAACGCCGCGAGAACGCAGGTGGACGGAAAGAAGATCCCACTGACCATTCCGGTCATTGGGGAGCTGCGGTTCGATGTGAACGACGTCGACCGGCTTTACAAATACATTCAGGAGGCTTGACATGGGAAAAGAGCATTATATCGAAGAACTGAAACAGCAGCTGCATGAGATCATGGAGCGCCCGGTGACGCTTGGCCGCGCGGAAGAAGTCACGGTGTACGCGGACGCCATTTGTGCGCTGCACAAACTGGACGATGACCATTTTCGTGAGTCCACGAAAATGATGGAATTCACCCGCGAGGATGCTGAAAAGTGGGTATCACACATGGAGAACGAGGACGGCACGACCGGTGCACGCTGGACAATGGAGCAGACGGACGCGGTAGCCAACGTCGCAGGCGTCAGCGTGAAGTCCTGCATCTGGTGGGCGGCAATGAACATGATGTATTCGGACTATTACGGCGTAGCTGCCAAGTACGGCCTCGACCGGCCGGAATTCTACGCTGATCTCGCCAAAGCGTTCCTCATGGATAAGGACGCCGGAGGCCCGGAGGCGAAGATGGCCGGGTATTATCATGGGATTGTGCTGAGAGAAAAATGACGTTTTGCATTATAATATTTTGGTTTATGCGCAACATATTGCGCAACAAAACGCAAAAATATACTGATTTTCAATTATAAATTACACCCCTGCTAAGGGAGTAGAGGTGTAAAAAGCCTGCGAGAGTTCGAATCTCTCCTTCCGCGCCAAAGTACCCGGAAACAGCGTAAAAGCGTTGTTTCCGGGTACTTTTTTGCTTTTATAGTTTGAAATGCGGCTCTGTACAAAATGGAACAAAAGTGGTGCCTAATCGTGCTCTGAGGCATCAACACTTGCCCCGTGTGTAACATTATGTGCAACATCATTTTCCCCTGTATTTGGTGCTCCGGGCATTTGATTCACGGCAGCGGCCATGCTGGACATATCCGGGTGGATGTATCGCTGCGTCGTGGTATACTTGCTGTGCCGCATGATCTCCTGAATCACGGACGGTGCGATATTTTGCAGTGCCAGCGCCGTGGCCGTCGTGTGGCGGCAGGAATACGGGACAAGCCGCCGCACCCCCGCTTGCTCAAGGGCCTCATAATAGCGCGTGTAAAATGTCTGCTCCATCATAGGACAAAAATTCCCGACGCGAGATTTATTCTCCTCGCAGAGCTGCCGGATGACCGGCGCGAGAAAGTCCGGAAATACCATGGGTGTCTCTTTGCGCTTTTTTGTTTTGATGCCGCTTTTGACGATCTCGTTGCGTTCAAAGTCGATGCAGGCTTTTTTGAGCCCGCGCAGCTCCCCGGGCATCATGCCTGTGTAGATCATGGTGAGGATATAGCCGACAAAGTGATTTGTGAGATACGCCTCCCATAGTTTTTTGACCTCGTCGTCTGTAAACGGCTCCGGCGGGGTCTCGATCAGCTCCGGGAGCGTGATGTATTTTGAGAGGTTGACCGTCACAGCTTTCTCAGCCAGAGCCAGATTAAAACAATGCGAGAGCAGTGTCTTCATGTCCTTCCGCGTATAGTATGTGCTGGCCTCGCGGTCAACGACTTCCTGGATCTGATGGATGGTCAGGTTGTCCATCTCAATATCTGCCAGGGAGGACAGGCGCTCATAGGCTTTTCGCATGGCGGACTGTTTGTCGCGGGACAGTTTTTTGTATTTGCCGGCTTTGTAAGTCACCCAGTATTCCCGCAGCGTGGGTGCGGCCGGCGTTGGCTTCGGTGGGTCTGACGCATAAGCGAGGGCGGCCCGTTTGGTCTTGAAGCCGCCCTTCGTCTTTACGGTCCGCCGCAGTTTTCCGTCCTCATCCAGATAGGAGCCTGTGCTCCACTTGGCTGTCCATGTGGCGCCGCGCTTGTAGGCGGTGCCCTGTCCATTGCCGCGAGAGCGTATCCCGCCGCGCATGGCCGCGGTCTCCTGCTTCGCGCCGCACTGGGCGCAGAATGGGCCGTCCGGAACGTCTTGTTTACATTTGCGGCAGATCATAGCGTCACCCCCAATAGCGGAGACAGATCGCAGCCGTCAGATGGTCGCGCACCCAGCCGATCTTTGGACTAAGCAGATCGACGAGCAGGAGTATCCCGGCCAGAAAGACAATGCCGAGCAGCGCGGCGATGATCTTTCGCTTTAACTTCATGGATTGCTGGCAGAACGTGACTGTTTGACGTAGGTGCTCAATTTCCTTCCGTGCGTCGTGAAGCTCCTTCTGGATATCAGATTCCGGTGGAACATCATCCGGATGGATGTCAAAAAAGCGGTCGAGCGAGATATGCAGGAGGCGACAGACAGGGCCTACGGTGTCGATTCCTGGATTTAATATTTCACCGCGCATGAATTGACCAATGTTCTTCAGAGACTTTCCGGAGGCGTTAGCCAAATCTTGATAGGTCATGTTCGGATAGCGGCTTTCCTTCTTGTTTCGACAAATTTCAGACAAATCTTGTTTCAAAAAACGACTTCCTTTCAAAAAAAGCACTTTTATGGGAACAAAAAAGGAAATTACGGTTCTCGACAAATCACCTTCCCGGGGTGTAATCTGTACTTGCAAGCAGCTCCCACACGCTTGCAGCGGCCAAAAAGCCCCGCCGTCGATGGGATGATCGACGACGGGGCAATCCCATCACAACTGTATAGTCCACTCGCCCACTGCCTTAACAACAAGGAGCACTGGCGATCCAGAAATCATGACCGTTCCATCATAAGACTCTGTTGTATTTACGAGCAAGTCATTATTGACACCGTATGTCCATACTGCGAAATGATGCTCACTGGAATTTCCAGTTATATGCGCGGTTGTTCCGTGACTCTTAATCAATAGAACAGCATCGCCATATCCGGAATAATTACTATCTGCACTAATACTGCCTGTGTCATAAATGGATCGCAGTTCGATTTTCCAACTGCCACTAGCCTTTACCTCGATCGTCGAAACATCGTAGCTTGGATCTATCGTAAATCCGCTATACGGATCAGTTGTATTAACCAAAAGTTCTCCATACTCGCCAGCCGAATTGTATGTAGTCACCGCAAAATGTTCTGAGCTGCTATTTCCAGTGATATAAAACGCAAATGGATAAGATGGCGTGTTGATTGACAGAACATCATCCCCATAGCCATCAAACGTTTGCGGAGCCGGGATATCGACCGGAATCCTCACTTCACCTTGAGACTGTCGAGCGTTTTGATCAGTTTCTGCTTGAATAGATGGCGCATTGAGCGGTATTTCCGAAACATTCGGTTTGGTATTTAGCTGCACTGCTCCAATTATACTGCCAACGATTGGAACCAACGCAAGAACGGCGATTACCAAAAACAGCGGTATTTGATAAAGCTTCCTGGCTGATACTGTCTTGCACCATTTTGCTGTTCGGACAACACCTATCAGCGGCAAAACGATCCCCAGCAAGTATATGCGAAATATCAGCATAACCAAGCCAACAACAATCAAGACTACGGACGAAGATACCTTTTTCGCACTGCTGCTGTCATTTGTGCTCATACATCAATCCTCCAATAAAGCTATTCTGGGAAACTGCTGATTTGTGCGATATAATATACATGACCGTTGGGCAAAGGAAAATGAAAAAGAAAGGAACGCTTTGGTATGACTGAACTGCTGAAAGAATTGATGTCGCTGACACCAGAAGGAATTAGCCGTCTTGCCGGGTATATCGCTGCCTTAAAAACGCGAGATAAGACCGAGCCTCAGCCTGAGCGTCGGGCGGAAGTTCCATAAACTCTTTCGCAACTTTATAGACCTCATCGGGTACTCCGGTGGGGTTTTCTTTTTTTATATCGCCATCTTCAATTAAATAATCAACGGTGACGTCGAAATAGTCGGCGATCATCTTCCAGATTTTCATTCCCGGATCATACTTCCCGGTTTCATATCCCGATATCGCCGCTTGCGACAGATTAAGTGCTTCAGCGAGTTCCTTTTGGTTAAGTCCCTTGCTCAGCCGCACTTGTTTAAGACGATTCACTGGCCTCACCTCGTTTATATTATATCAGCCAATTTTATTTTTCCTACGAAATATAAAGAAAATTTATAAAATTTGATTTTTGCTATTGACATATCAAGATACTTGATATATAATCCAGAATATCAACAACGCTTATATTTTACAAGAAACGGAGTGATTAAAATTAACGGCATCAAATGCAAACGAGTCGAAGCAGGTTTGTCTCAGAAACAACTCGCCGACATCATGGGTGTAACACAGGCGGCAATTGCCAATTGGGAAACCGGCGGCGTGTATCCTCGCGCCTCGCAGCTCCCGGCGCTGGCCGAGGCGCTGAACTGCACCATCGACGATCTTTACAACGGCGGGAAGGAGGCGGACGGATGACGGACGCAAGATTACGGCGCAAGGTCATGAGTCTAGAGCGGCAGGTCGCCGAACTGACGGAGCGGCTGAACGCGCAGCGCGGGCCTTGCAGGGTGAACATCTCCGCCAGTTCGGTTGACCTCGACGAAATCATTCAGGTTGTTGCTCGAAATAATCCGCGAGCCACTGATGATAGGCCGCCAGATACCCCAGCGCCATAACATTTGCGGCATGGAGTGTGTCCTCCGCAATCGAGGACGCAAACGCCGAAACGTTCTCAGGTGACATTTGGTCGATCTGATACAGATGCTTAATTGATGCAAGTTTTTTCAGGTCTGGTTCAGTTGCCCTGAGATACGCTTGAAATTCTGCAAAGTCTGGAAAAGTCATTGTTTTTCACCTCCTGCACCTAACGGTAACACGAGTGGTGGAAAACATCAAGAAGGAGAAGAACATGAACGAGCGAGAGAAAGAGGAACGTCAATACCATGTCGGCGTGGCGATCAAGCTGGTTTTGCTGGCGCTTGCGCTGCTTGGGTGGATCATTGAGCTGAAAAAGCTCGGTGCATTTTGAGAAAGGAGCGAACGATATGTCATTGGAAGACCTGAAGCAAATGAATTGCATGACGATCACCCCGGCCATTGCGGCGACCTGCCTCGGCTGCGATCCGCAGTGGATCAGACTGGCGGCGCGCCAGCGGCCAGAGCTGCTCGGCTTCCCGGTCTGCTGTGTCGGGAGCCGTGTGAAGATCCCGCGCCTGCCGTTCATCCGGTTTTTGGAGGGCGCATGATCTCCACCACTGATATTATCCAACCAAAGGAGTGAGAAATCCATGCAGGAAGCATACATCAATATCTGCGCGGGGTGTCGAAAAAAGGCACATAAGACGCAGGAGCAGTGGGCAGAAGTGCTGCGCGTGTCGGTCGAGACGGTCAAGGCCTGGGAAGGCAATCACCGCATCCCGGACAACTATCATGTCTGCCTGATGGTCAATGCCTGCGGCGATACCTGGTTCGCGTACAAGCACCTTTTGCAGACCTCGGACAGCCTGAACGTGCTGCCGGACACGAAGCGCCAGCCGCTGCCGCTGGCCGTGATCCAGCTTGTCAACCGCATCATCGGCTTTGCCGACCGGAACCGCGACAAGGAGCTGCTGCGCATCGCTGAGGACGGCGTGATCGACGCCAACGAGCGGCCGGAGTATGACACGATTGTAGATGAGCTGAACGACATCATCGCGGCGGCCTACACGCTGCGCTATGCGGAGGATTCGGAATGAAAAGGGCAGAAAAAAAGAGCCGCCCGGCTGCTGCGAACAACCGAGCGACTGCGTATCCCGTGAACGAGACACTTGAAAGCATCTTCAGTATATCATCAGAATGTTTGTTTTGCAAGGGGGTGAATCGATTTTGAGCGAAGATTTTCGCGCCTTCTGGTCGGTCATCCCGGCCACGGTGCTGGATGATATGTCCATCCCGGCCAATGCGAAGATCCTCTATGGGGTGCTGTCGTCTTTGATGCGGCGCGAGGGTTATTGCTGGCCCAGCAATGCGCAGCTCGCCGAGGCGATGCACTGCTCCGAGGACGTGGTCAAACGATGGGTGTCGGCGCTGGCCGAGGCCGGACACATCCGCGTCCGCATCGAGCCAAACCGCAAGGTCGGCGGCAAGATCCGCTACATCTCGCCAGTGCTGGCAGAGCCGTCCATCACGCCCTCGCAGGATGGGTACGGGGACGAATGTCACGGTACGTACGGGGATAAACTTCCCCGGGTAGGGGGACAAACTTCCCCGTCTATATATAAGGATGGATATAAAAAAGAGAATAAAAAGAAAAAGGAAAAAGAAAAGCCGCAATCGGCTGACGCCGTTGCGTCCGCGCTCCTGTATAAATGCGAGCAGAACGGTCAGCCGCTGGTAGATGCCATGCAGCGGTTTTTGCAGATGCGCGTTGAGATCAAAAAGCCGGTCAAGTCCATGCAGGCTGCTGCCATGCTTTGGAACAAGCTCGTCAAGCTGTCTGCCGGAGACCCGGACTACATGGTCGCCCTGCTGGATAAGGCGACCGAGCGGCAATGGCTGAGTCTGTTTCCGCTGAAGGATGACGAGCTGCCGCAACGCAGACAGACCGTCCCCGCCGACAATGCCGGGCGCGTGGATCTCAGCGGCGTGGAGTTTGTGTGATGGCCAGCAAACAAGATGCGCTGATCAGCGCACAGACTTCCGTCCTCGGCTCGATGATCATCGATTCGCGCTGCGTCCCTGTCGTGATGGAGACGATCAAGGAGGACTATTTTACGGTCGGCCAGTATCGGACGATCTTCAATGCGATCCGTGCGCTGGCTGGCGAGGGACGTCCGATCGATGCCGTGACGGTGCTCGACCGGGCTGGAAAAGCCTACGCCGACCTGATCGGCCAGATCATCACGGTCACGCCGACCGCCGCCAATGTCCGCGAGTATTGCCGTATCCTGCGGAGCGAGGCCCGCTTGCAGCTGCTCAAGGACGCAGCCAGCGCAATGCTCGACGCGGAGGACGAAGACGAGATCCGCACGGCGCTGGATCAGGTCAACCGCATCATGGTCGACAAGCCCGGCATCCGAGCCATGAATATGGCGCAGGCGCTGGAAGACTTCTACAGGCGGCACGATCCATCCGTCAAGCCGGACTTCCTGCCGTGGAAGTTTGCCAAGCTCAACAAATACCTCCGGACGGAGCCGGGAGACCTCATCTACATCGGCGGCTATCCCTCGGACGGAAAGACCACGCTTGCACTGCACACGGCCCGTGAGCAGGCCAAAACAAAAAAGGTCGGATTTTTTAGCTATGAGACAAACTGTGGGAAGCTGGCGGACGCGATGGTCTGCGCTGCCGCGCAGATCGGCTTGCCAACCATCCAACTCAACAAACTCGGCGAAAACGAGTGGGACAAACTGGCCTACATTTCCACAGATTTCACGGGGCGCAACCTCGACATCATTGAGGCTGCCGGCATGACGGTCACGGACATCCGCCTCTACACGATGGCGCACCACTACGACGTGATCTACATCGACTATGTCCAGCTCATCCCGGCCAGCGGAAAAAGCCGCTGGGAACAGGAGGATTTCCAGCGGGTCAGCGCGAACAGCCGCGCACTCAAGCTCTTCGGCCTCCAGTGCGGTGTGACGATCGTGGCCCTCAGCCAGATGACGAGGCCGCAGCGCAACAAGGACGGCATGATCCCGCCGCCGACAATGTCCAGCCTCCGCAGCACCGGCCAGATTGAGCAGGATGCGGACGCCGTTCTGCTGATGTTCCGCGAGGATCAAAAGGCAAAGGACGCCGACCGCATCATCACCTTCGGCAAGATCAAGACCGGCGCGGCCGGCGGCTCTTTCAAGCTCCACTTTGACGGTGAGATGCAGACGTTCAGCGACAAGCCGAACGAGCGCAAGCAGCGCCGCGAGGAAGTGCAGCAACAGACGAAAATGCAGGAATTCCGGGAACTTCCAAAAAGCGAACCACTCCCGGATGATTTCCCGTTTGAACGAAAGGAAGATAACACATGAAAGCAATCGCAATTCTGAATCTGAAAGGCGGTGTCGGAAAGACCGTCACTGCCGTCAACATGGCCCACATCCTGGCCGCCGATCACAAACAGCGTGTGCTCCTGGTTGACTGCGACAGCCAGTGCAACGCGACGGAGTTCTTCGGTGTGCGGCCCGGCATGGGAACGGTCACGCTGGCCGACATTCTGCGCGGCGACTTTGAACCGTACGTCTCGGAGCTGGTCGCCGGAACGGATTATCCCGGCGTCGATGTGATCCCCGGCTCCGATGAGCTGATGGATATGGATATGTCCAAAATCACGAGTCAGCGCGTCAACGGCCGTGTCCTTGCGGATCTATGCTGCACGATCGGTGAGGATGACGAGTACGACTACGTCCTGTTCGACTGCCCGCCGGCCTTTAATGCAGCGAGCGCCGCGGCACTCCTGGCTGCGGATGAGGTCATCATCCCGATCAAGCTCGACGCCTTTTCCATCCGAGGGTTGGCCAATGTCAGCCGCCAGATCGACAATATGCAGCGCATCAATCCCAAGATCCGCGTTGCTGGGGCGCTCATCACGATGTGGCGCAACGTGCCCGTCGTGCTGGAGGCCGAGGGCAGTCTCCGCGACTGCGGCCTGCTGCCGGTATTTCAGACGGTCATTCGCCGCACCGACAAGGTCGACGAGATGACCTTCGAGCGCAAGCCCATCGCCATCTATTCCCCGCGCAGCGCCGCCGGCTATGATTACCGAAGCTTTGTGCAGGAGTATTTGGAGCCGCCCATCACAATGGACGATATGCTGAGAGGAGGCGTTGACCGTGCCGTTTGATGTGAGCCGTATTTTGCAGGACGCCGCACCTGCCCCGAAAGATATGACGCTGCCGGAAACAGGGCCGCGGACGGCGGAGACCATCGGCAGCGAGATCCGCTATCTGTCCCATCAGGCCAAGTGCATGACGGTCTGGTTCGGCGTGGAGATCGGCAAGCGCCTTGCCGAGGCAAAGGCTATGGTTGGGCACGGCGGCTGGCTGGATTTCCTGAAAACAGAAACGGAGTTTTCAAAATCTTCCGCTGCGAGATTTATGCAGATTGCCAAGGAATATGGAAACAATTCAAATTTCCCAACGTTGGGAAATTTGAGCGTGTCGAACGCTTTACAGCTGCTCGCGGTGCCCGCCGAAGAGCGCGAAGAGTTCGCCGAGGCGGTCGATGCGGAGAATCTTTCCGCCCGCGAGCTGGAACAGGCCATTCGGGAGCGCGACGAGGCGCGGAAGCAGCTGGAGGCCGAGCGCGCAGCCAGCGAGGGCGCGGCGCTGAAGCTGGCCGACATAACATCCGCCCTCGATGCGGAAAAAGAAAAGACGGCGGCGCTCAGAGACCGCACCGACGCACAGGCCGCGAAGATCACGGAACTGGAAAACCGGCCGGTCGAGGTCGCCGTGCAGGCGGCAGACCCGGCGGAGATCGAAAAGGCCGTTGCGGATGCGCTGGCCGAGGCGGAGAAAAAGCACAAGGCCGACGTCGCTGCGCTGGAAAAGCGCCGCAAGGAGGCCGAGAAGAAGCAGGCAGAGCTTCAGGCCGAAGCTGCGAAAGCCATGGCCGACCTGAAGAATAGCACGGGCCGCGCCGATGAGCTGAAGCACCGCGTCGAGACGCTGCAATCCGAACTTGAGGCTGCAAAGGCAAACGCCGAGAAGCTTCAGAAGGCAGGGGCGATCCAGTCGGACGCGGACATTGCCGTCTTTCAGAGCTTCTTTCAGGCGGTGCAGGAAAACTTCAACCGCGCTTGCGGCCTGATGCAGAAGGTCAAGACTCGCGACGCGGAGAAGGCCGCGAAGCTGGCCCGGTTCAGCCGGGACGCGCTGGCTAAGATGTCGGCGCTGGTCGAAAAGGAGGTGTGACGGATGGATGTATTTGAGAAGATCCGCGCGCAGCAGCCGGAGCAGCGCACGCCGGTCTGGATGGTCGGCGAGCAGCTGGCCGACATCATCCGGCATGATCTCGCTGCGCAGGAGATCGTCAGCCGCGACCTCGACGCGAAGGGCATGGGACTTGCGGACTGCGAGAAGAAGATCAAGGCCTTCGCCGATGCACACAAAACCGGAAACTTTGCGTGCGTCATTCCGGCCGAAGCGGAAAAGATCATCCGCGAGTTTTACGGCATCGCCGAGCTTGGCGCGGCGTCCTCCGAGGAGGGCATCGTGCTGAACCTTGAAGATTACTTCTGAGGAGGCGCGGCATGGATATTTTGGAAGATTTGGCGAACCGGCTTCCCACAAAACCACGCGACGGGATGCTTCAGGCAGTGGAGGCTGACTACATCGACAGCGACCTTGGCGGTGAGCTGCTGATTTACGCCCGCGAATCGTATTACCCGGATGAGGATGCTCCCCAATGGTGGTTCGACGAACCCGCGCGGGGCCGCTGGGGTGCAAGATGCACCTGCACGGCCTGCCGCGAGGACTTCTGGGCCGGATGGATCAAGGGCGGCGGCGTGGCGATGGTCGTCGGAGACGACGGCAGCGCGTGGCCGGGCATCCCGGGCAAAGACAGCGCGGATGTGGTCGGCTGGACAGACGAAAACGACGATCTTTACTGCCCGCGGTGCTGCGCCTCCGTACATCCGGTGCATCGGAAGAAACTGCGCAACGGACGCACCTATCAGCTGATGGTCGGCAGCATCGAGCGCGTCGGAGATCTCGCCGTCGCCATGAGCTGGATCGTGTCCCGCCGCGTCGACGAGTTCGGCGTGTGGGACATGGGCGTCCGGCCATTCGGCGCGATGGTGCTGCTGCCCAATGGCCGCATGAAGCGGTACATGCACGAGACGGTCAACGCCTACGGCGGCATGAACAGCCTGCCGGACTGGCGGCCGGTCAACAGCCGGGATGACCCGTATCAGATCAAGTATTACAGTCACGAGGCTACAAACTCGCGAAAATTCGGCGTCGCGATGTGGCGCGACCTGCCGGAACTGGCAGGATCGAGCGCCGAAAAGACGGGCCTGGCCGAATACATCCGCGCAGGCGGTGATTGGCCTGTCGTGTATCTGGAACTCTGGAAGAAGCGCCCGGCTGTCGAGAATCTGATGAAATGCGGCATGTCCCGCATGATCGTCGAGCGGATCGACGACTGCGTCAACTGGGCCGCGAACTACGGGTTCCGCAAGACGACCGTGGAGGTCGGAGACCTTGCGGACTGGGCCTATAAGAAACCCCGAGAGATGCTGCACTTTACGAAAGAAGAGGTCGCCGCCTGCGGCGGATGGCGCTGGACGGCAGACATCGCCGCGCTCTGGATGGAGGGCGTCAACTTCGACCTCTGGGACACAGGGTGTGCGGGCGAGTTTGACCGGCTGCTCAAGAAGTTCGGGAAGGAGAACATCAGCCGCTATGTGGGCGAGATCCAGGACGGATATGATTTCGAAGCGCTGCCGAAGTGGGAGGCATACCTCGAAAAGCAGCTCGAAAAGCACGGCCTTCCGCGCCGGAATGGTTTCGGCCTACTGATCGACTATCGCAAGGAGCTTGCCGAGCAGGTGGACGCTCCGGGGGCGGAGGAACTGCGGCCGCGCGACCTGCGCGCCGCGCATGACCGGATCTTCGCCGCGAAAATACAGCGAGAGGACAAAGACAGCATTGCGAACTTCCTCGCGGTCGCAAAGAAGTGGGCGGCGCTGGAATGGTCGGACGGAGAGATCTGCATCCGGCTTCCGCGCTGCAACGGCGATCTGGTGCGCGAGGGACACGTCCTGCATCACTGCGTCGGCGGCTACGGCAAGCAGCACCTGACCGGCAATCTGATTTTGTTTGTGCGCCATGCACGCCGGCCGGAACGGAGCTGGTTCACACTCAACATCAGTGTCACAAAAGACAAGCCGACGCGAATTCAGCTCCACGGTTACGGCAACGAGTGGGCGCACGGCGAGCGTCTGATCATCCCACAGCGGGTGCTTGATTTCGTGGACCGCTGGGAGACGGAGATCCTGCTCCCGGCCTTCCGGCAGGTCAGGGCGGCGGATCTGGCCGCGAATCCGGCCGGACGGAAGCGGGGTGCGGCATGATGGCAAAAAAGAAACGGCGGACACTCCCGCCGCCGTCCCCGGGGACGGAATGTTATAACCTTCTGTGCCCGTATCGGCACAACAGCACGCAGTCAGCGTATAGCTGCGCGATGGTTCGCCTCTGCGCGGCACGGAAACTGGAAAGGGGCCGAAAGCATGAAGATGAACCATAAAGAACTGGTCAAGGCGCTGCGGCGGTGCGCAAACGGTGAATCTGAGGAGTGCCCGTTTACTGAGCGTGGTGTATGCGGGTGCCCGGAAATGAGCGCCGATCAGATCGAGCGCGACCAGAAGGAGATTGCAGAACTTCGGGCAGCGCTTGAAAAGGCAACAGAGATGGCGGACGCACTGAACAAGAAATGTGATCTGATCACGAAGAAACTGGAACAGTTATCGGGCGCTCATTCCGTCGTGGGTGATTCCGATGACACCAAAGGAGGACTGAGGATGAAACGCATAACAAGCTGGAAAAACGACTGTGTGCGGATCAATGGGCATAAGCTGGCAGACGTAACATTACCTGACATCGTTCAGATGGCGGATCTTCTTGCGCGCTATGAGGACTCGGACAGTCCGATGATGCGCATCCGGCCGGGCGATACGGTTTGGCTATCTCAGATGTTTTACACGCGCCCGAAAAAACCGCTCCCGGTCACAGTGGACGCCATACGGATTGACCGGGAGGGCGTGATGTTTATCACGGGGAGACGGAGATTTTCGGAGGAAGCGATTGGAATGACCGTGTTTCTTTCCAAAGAGGAAGCGGAAAAGGCTTTGCAGGGAATGGAGGAATGATGATGCATCGACTGACAACGGATACCCCAAAGGACAATTTTGAAATGGCGCTCAACCTGTTTTACGTCAAGGACAAAGAAGTTTGGGTGCGCGGATACGGGAAGAACGGCGCAGACATCAGCCTGTTCGACCTGTCGCGGGATCTGACCAGATGGAACTGCCCGTATGTGGACTTGGATATCTCGGATGATTCCTTCTCGATGATGATGGCCGAATGGCTCTGGGAAGATGTTGAATCGTTCGAGCACGTTTTGGCTCTGCTCTATCAGGCAGCGTGGGTGTGTGCAGAACTGCGCGAACACTTGAAACAGTTTGAGGACAAGGAGGCCGCCGATGGAACGACTGACCTTTGAGGGAAACTTCTGCGAGATTGCGCGGTGCAAGGAAGTGAAGTGCCCATACGATACCGATTGCAGCCAGAAACAGGTATGGGAACGGCTGAAAGCCTATGAGGACACGGGACTGACGCCAAAAGAGGTAACTGCGCTAGGAAAGCTGTTCGATTACGCACTGAAAGAATCAAAAACGCTGACTGAGCAGCTTACATTACTCAAGCACATCCGCGAGCTTGCCGAAGCCGACAAAGAGGGGCGCGTGGTGGTTCTACCGTGCAAGGTGGGTCATCGGGTGTTTGCCCTGCTGGACACGGATAAGCATATAAGCGAGTGCGAGGTCAAGCAGATCGGTCTTGGTGATGAGATCGGATTTGTTGGCCTTGAGCCAATAGGGGCCAGAGGGCGGGAGTATGGCGTATCGCTAAAAGGATTTGGCAAAACCGTATTTTTAACCCGCGAAGAAGCTGAAAAGGCGCTGGCGGAATTGGAGGGAAAATGATGGTAAAAAGAATCTGCGACCGATGCGGAGCCGAAATAAACCCTACAAGTTCGGCAACGTATGTAAACGTAAGGGGCTCATATCTCGAAAACACGGAAGACGTCGAGCTTTGCTGCTCATGCGGGATGCGCATTCGTGAATGGCTAAAACCGACCGAGGAGGGCAAGAAGAATGAATGAACATAAAATATTTGAAGCAGCTCTTTCGCTTTGGGGTAGCGACATTCAGCGAATCATCACAATCGAAGAACTGAGCGAATTACAAAAAGAACTATGCAAAAGCTTCAGATTTGGGGCGGACAGGCCACACATTGCCGAAGAGATTGCGGATGTACAAATCATGCTGGAACAAATGATGATACTCTACGAATGCAGGGACGACGTTGCAATCTGGCGGCAGAAAAAGGTTTCCCGACTGCGTGAGCGGCTGATGTGTGACGGAGAACAGAGGGTAAATGATGGCTGACGAATATATCCGGCGCGAGGATGCGCTGCGCGCCGTGCAAAGGCAAAGAGGCGCGAACAGAAGCCCTGCGCAAAATGAAATGCTCAACAGAATTAAGACTGATATAATTCGTGCGCCAGCCGCCGACGTTGCGCCGGTGGTGCGCTGCAAGGACTGCGAGCATGCGCGTGATCTCGGTTTTCAATTCGGCAGTCTGGTGCATGAGTCGTGGTTTTGCATATACAATGGGCCTCACACCACAGGCGCAAATGATTTTTGCAGCCACGGGACAAAACGAGAGAAAGGAGAAATTGAAGATGATCCTTGATATTTTGAATTTGCTGGCGCTGATCGAGTGGATCGCGCTGGGCGTTGTTGTTTGGTTTAAGGCGCGGAGCCTGTATCGCCGCTCGAAAGCGGTGCTGGACGCGCTGCAATCGGAAGAAACGGAGTATGAAGATGACGCGCAAACGCTGTCGTAAATTGCTGATGGCCTGCGGAGCTACCCGGAACGAAGTCAATCGAGTCATGCGCGCATCGTTCGGCCTTACCAACCGGGGCAAGTTCTTTTTTGCCCTGCCACAGCTGCTGTGTTCGCAGGCGATCCGCAGCGGCACAATCGTGCCCATAGATGCCTGCAAATTTATGACCTTGCAAGTTTTTGGTGTCAATCCGGACGAACCATAAATGATTTGGACTTTTGCCCGCGCGGGATGCCATTGCCGCGGCGGGGAGGATCAGCCGGATGATATAGCCAGCCCGGATCTCCGGGCTGGCACACAAAGAAAGGGATGATAACATCAGTCGAGTGATAGAGCTTCAGGCCGGGACGCGGGTTCGAGCCATTGAGCTGGCCGCGGCTCCGCAGCAAAAGCGGACGCGGGCGTCGCGGCAATTTGAGACGAGCCTTGTACGGGAGGCCGTGAACATCAAGACCGCCTGCATGCGGTTGGAATTTCTGCTTTATGCAAACTTTGCACTGGATGATTGGTTTGTGACGTTGACCTATGACGAGGACTTCCTCCCACCGAACTATGAGACGGCCCGGAAGAATCAGCCGGCCTACTTCCGCAAGCTGCGGCAGGCGCGCCGGACGGAGGATCTCCCGTTTGATTATGTGTACGTCATGGAGGGTCTGCACGGAGATCATCGCATCCATCACCATTTCGTGACCAAACGCGCGCCGGGCAACGACATCGCATTATTCCGCGAGCTGTGGGGCAAAGGCTTTGTCGATGTGCAGACCATTGAGGAGTTCGGCGGCTATCGTGCCGTCGCGCAGTACATGACCAAGGAGCCGCGCAAGACCGGCAAACTCCGGGTTGGCGCTCGGATGTGGACACCAAGTATCGGGCTGGTACAGCCGGAGCGGCACGACATTGAGCTTGCACCGGGCGAGCACTACTCGCCGCCACCGGGCGCTTCGGCCTTCGAGGGTGGAAAGTTCCCGGAACGCATCGAGAACTGTTACGGAACCTTTGTGACCTACGATTTCGAAATCCCGGCTTTGCAAACTTAATATCTATATTTTGACTTGAAACAATATATAAATACTGGGAAGGAGCGACAAAAGGACTTGCAATCTGAGAAACGGCGTGATATACTGTTAGTGTCAGCAGACGGGAAGTTGATTTGCCCGTTGTGCGGGCGGCCGACGCAGCAGCGTGTGCGGCCGACGACCGTGCTGACAGACTTCCCGCTGTACTGCAAGCTGTGCAAGCGAGAGTCGATCGTGAATATGAGCCAGAGCCAAAACCATCGAGTTAGTGCCAGCGCCAAATGATTTGACCGTGAAAACGGAGAATCGTTTGGCGCTTTTGTTTTGCACCCGAGGTGATAGCCGGATGGCATGAGCGCCATGATCTCCGTCGTGAGGTCATGGCGCTTTTTGTTTGTCCATGGATTACAAAAGCAAACGCTGGCTGCACCTGCGCGACGCGGTGCTCCGGCGTGACAAGTACCGATGCCGAGAGGCCGCAAGGTTCGGCAGGAACGAGCTGGCCACCATCGCCCACCACGTTTACCCGGTGGAAGATTTCCCCGGCTGGCAATGGTGCGGCTGGAATCTGATCGCTGTGAGTCAGGCAGCGCACAACAGCTTCCACGACCGCGTGACCGGCAAGCTGACCGATCGCGGCCTCGCGTGGCAGCGGCGAGTGATCCCCCCTCCCGACGCGCCGCCGCCGTTCTGACCAAAGCACCGGAGTGGGCCCCCTTTTC
>OMFJ01000179.1_pt1 | contig 33754 bp, 19 predicted proteins | sample 1674351 | NCBI WGS metagenome assembly OMFJ01 (sample SAMEA103958164, study PRJEB25191) | human gut metagenome | biome: human-associated habitat [ENVO:00009003]; feature: intestine environment [ENVO:2100002]; material: feces | place: Germany | collected 2013/2015
CCATATCGTCCCGTGCCATCAAGGAGATAAGGAACTGGTTCGTGGACCGCAATGGAGGCTGGAAAATCAAGAAGGACTTCGAGGACTATGTATTCCTGGCACGCTGGGGCAAAAATATCTCGCGCATCATGGTATTCCATCTCATCAAGGAACTGGCGAAGAAGGCCGGCATCACCAAAAACATCAGTCCGCACACCTTCCGCCATTCCTTTGCCACCCACCTGCTTGAAGGAGGCGCCAACCTGCGCGCCATACAAAGTATGCTGGGTCACGAATCTATCGCTACAACAGAAATTTACACACATATTGACCGGCACAGATTGCGCAGTGAAATCATAGAACATCATCCCCGCAATATAAAGTACCGCAAAGAGCGGGAAATTCATTAAATTATGATAAAATTGCTGCGCGAGTTAACAAACTGTAATAGGATTTAATATCTTTGCGTTGTTGTGTCCATGCCCAAACAGCACACTAAAATGGAATAGACAAATTTCAATTACAAACAATTAATTTATACCTAAAATGACTAAGAAATTGTATCTGCCGTTTTTAATGGCAATGGTTGTTGCATTAATGACATCGTGCAGCAAAAAGATGGGTGAATTGTCATCAGATTATTTCACCGTAACTCCTCAAGTTCTGGAAGCTGTGGGTGGTAAAGTTCCCGCTACAATCAACGGAAAATTCCCCGAAAAGTACTTCAACAAGAAGGCTGTGGTAGAAGTGACCCCTGTGCTGAAATGGAATGGCGGCGAAGCTAAAGGCCAATCGGCTGTGTTCCAGGGCGAAAAAGTAGAAGGTAACGACCAGACTATCTCTTACAAGATGGGCGGCAGCTACACTATGAAGACATCTTTCGACTATGTACCGGAAATGGCCAAATCCGAACTGTATCTGGAATTCAAGGCTACAGTAGGCAAAAAGACTGTCACTATCCCTGCTGTAAAAGTAGCTGATGGTGTAATCTCCACTTCTGAGATGCTGGAACAAACATTGGGCAGCGCTAACCCCGCCAATGGTGACGACGCTTTCCAACGTATCATCAAAGAAAAGCATGACGCCAACATCATGTTCTTGATTCAACAAGCCAACGTACGCGCCAGCGAATTGAAGACTGCCAAAGAATTCGGCAAAGAAGTGAAAAACATAGACGAAGCTGAAAACAAGAAAATCAGCAACATCGAAATCTCCGCATACGCTTCTCCCGATGGTGGTGTAGGCTTGAATACTACACTGGCTGAAAATCGTGAAGGCAACACAACTAAGATGTTGAGCAAAGACCTGAAGAAAGCAAAAATCGATGCTCCGATCGATGCTAAATATACTGCACAGGACTGGGAAGGTTTCCAAGAACTGGTTTCTAAATCTAACATCCAAGACAAAGAGTTGATTCTCCGCGTTATTGCAATGTACCAAGATCCTGCTCAAAGAGAAAGCGAAATCAAGAACATCTCTGCTGTATACAAAGAATTGGCTAACACTATTCTTCCTCAATTGCGTCGTTCTCGTTTGACTTTGAACTATGAAATCATCGGTAAGTCTGACGAAGAAATCGCTAAGTTGGCTTCTTCTAATCCTTCTGAACTGAACGTAGAAGAATTGCTGTATGCTGCTACACTGACTAGCGATCCTGCTAAGCAAGAAGTTATCTACACTCAAGCTACCAAACAGTTCCCGAACGATTACCGTGGTTACAACAACTTAGGTAAATTAGCTTACCAGGCTGGTAACATTGACAAAGCAGAATCTTACTTCAAGAAAGCTGCCAGCGTTAATGCTACTCCTGAAGTTAACATGAACTTAGGTTTGATCTCTTTGATGAAGGGTGACAAAGCTGCTGCAGAAGCATACTTCGGTAAAGCTGCCGGCACAAAAGAACTTGGCGAATCTATGGGTAACCTGTACATCGCTCAAGGTCAATACGAAAGAGCAGTAAACTCATTCGGTGACTCTAAGACTAACAGTGCTGCTTTGGCTCAAATCCTTGCTAAGGACTACAATAAAGCTAAAAATACGTTGGCTAACGTAGAAAGACCTGATGCTTACACTGACTACCTGATGGCAGTTTTAGGTGCTAGAACTAATAATTCTTCTATGGTAACAAGCAGCTTGAAGAGCGCAGTTGCTAAAGATTCTTCATTAGCTAAGAAGGCAGCTACTGACTTGGAATTTGCTAAATTCTTCACAAATGCAGATTTCATGAACATCATTAAATAAGAGAATTACCACTCTATTTTAAATATTAAGAATTGCCTGTCATTATAAATGACGGGCAATTCTTTTTTTTTATCTGTAAAAACCGTACTTTCGCAGAAAAGAAATCAAAGCAATGAAAAAGAGTAGCATTTTAATCCTCATAATCATTTGTCTATGCAGTTGTGGTAAATCTTCAAAGAAGGTTAGCATAACCGGGGAAATCAAAGGTCTGGGCACAGATACGCTTTATCTGTATGGAATGGACGAATCATTCGACCGGATAGATACCATTTCCGCGAAGAACGATAAATTCTCTTATACAGCTTCAATAGACACCATTACTTCTGCCTTTTTACTTATTGACAATCAGACAGAATATCCAATCTTCCTTGACAAAGGAAATCAGATCAAAATAAAAGGAGATATCAATCACCCGGAATATCTGGATATCAATGGTAATATATATAATGAAGAGTTTACAACCTTTCAGAAAGAACTAAATAGCCTGCCTACCCCATCCGAGAAAGATTTAGAGCAAAAAGCAGAAGAATTCATCATGAAGCATCATTCTTCTTTTGTCAGCCTCTACTTGTTGGATAAATACTTTGTTCAGAAAGATTCGCCCGATTTCAACAAAATAAAGAAGCTAATTGAAGTCATGACAGGAATATTGCAAGACAAGCTGTATATCGAACAACTCAATGAAGCCATCTCGCTGTCAGAGAAAACAGAAACAGGCAAATATGCCCCCTTCTTCAGTCTATCTAATATAAAAGGAGAGAAAATTACCCGGTCATCAGAAGATTTCAAGAAAAAGAACCTGTTAATCAACTTTTGGGCTTCATGGGGAGATAGCATTTCCAATCACCGAAGCAATGCCGAGTTAAAAGAGATCTATCAGAAATATAAGAAAAACAAACATATAGCCATGCTCGGTATCTCCCTTGACATGGATAAACAAGAATGGCAAGATGCTATAAAACGTGATACGCTCAATTGGGAACAAGTCTGTGATTTTGGCGGACTAAATTCCGAAGTAGCCAAACAATACGCCATCAAGCAAGTTCCCAGCAACATTCTTCTGTCGGCAGACGGTAAGATTCTCGCGAAAAACCTCAAAGGAGAACAATTGAAGAAGAAAATTGAGGAAGTAGTCACTGCTGCTGAAGAAAAGGAAAAACAAGACAATAAGAAGAAAAAATAATCAGTAATCAAACGTGTTAATTAAAGTATTCGGAGCGGCTGTTCAAGGGATTGATGCAACACTCATCACAATCGAAGTCAACAGCTCGCGCGGCTGTATGTTCTATCTCGTCGGCCTTCCGGATTCTGCGGTCAAAGAAAGCCATCAACGTATTATTTCCGCATTGCTGGTAAATGGCTATAAAATGCCCACTAGCAATATAGTAGTTAATATGGCACCAGCCGACATCCGAAAAGAGGGTTCAGCTTATGACTTGCCTCTTGCCATCGGATTGTTAGGAGCTAACGAAACAATCTCTTCCGAGAAGTTTTCCCGCTATTTGTTAATGGGCGAACTAAGTCTGGACGGAAGTATACAACCTATCAAAGGTGCGCTTCCCATTGCTATCAAAGCGCGCGAAGATGGTTTCGAAGGACTAATCATCCCCCAACAAAACGCACGGGAAGCGGCCGTTGTCAATCAATTAAAAGTATACGGAGTCAGTAATATCAAGGAGGTCGTCGAATTCTTCAATAATGAACGCGAATTAGAGCCGACTGTTGTTAATACACGGGAAGAATTCTATCAACAACAGACGAACTGTGACTTGGATTTTGCAGACGTTAAAGGGCAAGAGAATGTAAAAAGGGCACTAGAAGTTGCAGCAGCCGGAGGGCATAACTTAATAATGGTAGGTGCTCCGGGTAGCGGTAAATCGATGATGGCCAAACGCCTTCCTTCCATTCTTCCTCCTCTTTCTCTGGGTGAAAGTCTGGAAACCACCAAGATACATTCAGTTGCCGGACAACTGAAACGCGGTTCATCATTGATTTCCCAACGCCCATTCCGCGACCCTCACCACACAATTTCCCAGGTGGCGATGGTTGGCGGAGGTAGTTTTCCACAACCCGGAGAAATCAGTCTGGCACATAATGGGGTACTTTTCTTAGATGAATTGCCGGAATTCAACCGAGGAGTGCTGGAAGTGTTGCGTCAACCATTGGAAGACCGCCAGATCACTATTTCCCGCATCAAAAGTACTATCAGCTATCCGGCCAATCTGATGCTGATTGCATCCATGAACCCATGCCCCTGTGGATATTATAACCATCCGACAAAAGCATGCGTATGCAGCCCCGGACAGGTTCAAAAGTACTTGAATAAGATATCCGGTCCATTATTAGATCGCATCGACATTCAGATAGAGATTGTACCTGTACCCTTTGATAAGATTTCCGATCAAAGACAGGGAGAATCGAGCAATCTCATCAGACAGCGAGTGATAAAAGCCCGTCAAATGCAGGAAAGACGCTACACCGAATATACCGGAATTTATTGCAATGCACAAATGAACAGCAAACTGCTTGCAATGTATGCTCAACCAGATGCCAAAGGGCTCGCATTACTGAAAAATGCTATGGAACGGCTCAATCTGTCTGCCCGAGCCTATGACCGGATTTTAAAAGTTGCCCGTACAATCGCCGATTTGGAAGGAGCAGAACAAATACTCCCCAATCATTTGGCAGAGGCTATCAGTTATCGGAATCTCGACAGAGAGAACTGGGCAGGATAATAACAATGAATACAAACAGAAGAGAATTATTTCATCATCAGCACTATCTTTTTTCATATATTTGTTTTACATTTGTAACAAATAAATAAATTCTAATATGAGAAAATCGATAATAGCTATTTTAATGACATTTTGTTTGAGTATAATGACTTATGCTCAAACTCCCCGAGACAGAGCCACAGAATTAAAAGAACAAGCACAAAGTAGCCTCAATCAAAAAGATTACATCAAAGCACGTTACTTATTCAAAAAGGCATACGAAGCATTTGCAACCCGCGAAAACTATCCACAGGCGATAGAATGTGGTGTTCAGGCTAATGCTTTATACGTCAGAGAGAACTTTTACAAAGAAGGATTCGAACTTTGCCGTGATATGGACCAACTTATATGGGCCGGAGAGCAAAATCAGAAGAAAGTCTTTTATGACCTCCGCTTCCTCGTGAACAAGGAGCGATTGCAGATGTACACGGCACTTAAAAATCCAGCTCAGGCAAAAACACAGCTGAATAAATTGGAAGAAACCGCTAACCTTGCCAAGAATGACTCACTGACAGAGGTTTTACTGTATACAAAAGCCAACTATTACTATACATTTAACCAAAACACGCAAGGTGATGCCTGTTTCCGCAAACTGATTAATCAATACAAGGAAAAGAAAGACTACGCCAAAGTGAGTGATTGCTACAAAAACCTTATCGGAATTGCCCGTAAAGCCAATAACGCCCCTTTAATGGAACGCACCTATGAAAGTTACATCGTTTGGACAGACTCCGTGAAAGCACTGACAGCTCAAGACGAACTGAACGTACTGAAAAGGAAATATGACGAAAGCCAACTGACTATACAAGAAAAAGACGACACGCTATCAGCCAAACAATACATCATTATAGGTCTGTGTGTTCTTGTAGTCATCCTCGTTGCCGGACTGGCAATACTGGCCGCCATATTACTGAAATTTATCGCCGGCAACCGCAAATTAAAGAAAAGTGTGAAGATTGCCAATGAACATAATGAATTAAAAACCAAATTCATACAGAACATATCTTCACAGATGGAGCCGACTTTGAATACGTTAGCTACTTCTGCGAATGAACTTTTACAGAAAGCCCCTCAAGAAGCGAGCCAAATGCAGAGCCAGGTCGCTGCTCTAAAGAAATTCAGCGATGATATCCAGGAGCTGTCTTCATTAGAGAATTCATTAACCGAACTCTATGAATTGGGTGAAATCAACGTAGGTACTTTCTGCGAAAATGTAATGGACAAGGTTAAGGAGCATATAAAAATAGATGTTACTCCTTCAGTTAATGCTCCCAAACTTCAGGTAAAGACAAACAAGGAACAACTGGAACGTATCCTTCTCTATTTATTGAGAAATGCAGCCTTCTACACCGAACAAGGACGTATCAGCCTTGAGTTCAAGAAACGTGGTGCGCACACTCATCAGTTTATCGTGACGGATACGGGAATCGGTATTCCGGCAGAGCAACAGGAAAATATCTTCAAACCTTTCACGGAAGTGAAAGACCTCACTACAGGAGATGGGCTAGGATTACCAATCTGCTCACTTATCGCCGCAAAAATGAATGGTAGCCTAACGCTAGATATCGGCTATACCAAAGGAACCCGTTTCATACTGGAACTTCACGTCTAAATTTTGCATAAAACGAATAACTTGTATCATTAGATTACTTCCTAATTTGTTTATTATAGTTACCTCCGACAGGCACTATTCCAAGCTTTTGTTTTGAAGTATACAAAAATATGGACAGGTTCATACATAAACGCATCTCATATTTATAATAAACTTTGGAGTAGTTTATTATAAACGGTATCCATGTTTATTAGAAACTCCAAAAGCTGATTTCCGGTTTTTTATTTCTATTTTTTACAACAAGAAGGCTGCAAATTTTGTAAAATTTGCAGCCTTCTTGCTTATATCCAGCCCACCATTCTTAGTGTATGCTAGAAATATTCTCTATATTTGTTGTAATATTATATCATTTAAGTCACTAGTTTCATACTCTTTTATCTGCTATTTACAAGGTTTAGATTCTTTTTTCGACTATAAAGATACAACATTTAAAAGCATTTGTCAAGAGATACATCTTATAAAATACCTCCTCCAAGCATTTATAAAAAGTATTGTCCTTCTTCTTTTAACCTTTTACGCAACAAAACAGTATCAATTTTATGAACGTCATTCCTTGTCTGTTTGATGGCATGCACAGCAGCCATTCCAGCGGCTTCCCCCGTCACCAGACAAGGAGGCATTACCCGCAAACTTCCAAAAGCCTCTTCATCAGTAGAGATACAACGACCAGCCACCAATAGATTCTTTAATCCTTTGGGTGTCAGACAACGATAAGGGATTCCATGCGACTCTCCTTTTTTGTAACGTGTCTCTTTATGGCCTGGCTTATGAACATCAATATAGTAACAGTTACGTCCGATCTCATCTTCAAACGTTTTGCGTTCCAGCCAGTCCTGAAAAGTAAACGTATAATCCCCTTCAATCCGACGGCTATCTCTGACTCCCAGCAAGGAGGCAGTCTTCACTACAAAAGCACTACCAAAAGCCTTGGGCCGCACTTCTTTCAGTGCTTCCAAATATTGCTCTGCTATCTGCCTACCGATAGCCATTGCCCGCGTAGTATCCCATGGATCGGTCGAATCAACATTATCAATATGCCCTGCATTGAACTGAACCACATCCGGACCAATCAGATTACTATTGAAATGTTTGCCTATCAATGGATATTTTCCGGACTTAATCACATCATAAATAGGACTATTCTTGTTACTCGTATGTAATGAAGGGCCTATGAGATTATAGTGATAGCTATCGACATTGGCAAACGAGAAACATAAAGTAGAACTTTGCACTACTCCATCCTCTCCTCCTTTTTTAAAGGAAGCACCTGCCCATGCAGCCACATCACCATCTCCTGTTGCATCAATAAAGACTTTCGCCTTGAATGCGACAAGTCCGGATTTATTTGCCACAATGATAGCGTCTATTGTATCATTTGCTGACATCTCAACGGCTGCAACCCTCGAAAAGAAAAGAACCTGAGCTCCCGAATCAGCGACCATTTGATCATAAACCTGCATCAGATATTCGGGATTTATGTTCACCCAGTTCAACTTCTGTTTTCTCTCATGAGGCACTCCTTTTTTTGATGCCTCGAATATCTTTTCCGCCAATCCCCTATAAATGATTTTCTCACCATCCGAAAACGGACACCATGCCGGAACCATCCCTGCAGTTCCCATACCACCAAGTTGCCCCATTGCCTCAATCAATAAAGTCTTAGCACCTTCCCTAGCTGCAGAAATTGCAGCGGTACATCCACCAGGTCCACCACCGATTACAATAACATCCCATCGATCGTCCACCGCAATCTTAGTATTCTTCAGACGTATTTTAGACTGTGGGGTATCGCCATTCACATTAAGGGCAGGAACTGCAAAAGCAGCACTAAGCAGCCCGGCTTTTTTAAGAAAATCTCTTCTAGACGTCATTACAAATTAATTTATTATAATTACTTTTTCATAAAAGTCTCTGCACGCCCTGGTGTAAACAGCTCCCACAAAGAAGCAACAGTCCATCCGGGCGCAAAAATATCATTATAGTATCCTTTACCATTCTTTCCATAATCCCAACTTGTATGTTGGACAACCTCCGGATAATAACCTACCTTTGCAATACCGCACATATGCCCTTCATAAGGTAATAATTGGCGCATAGAAGTTGAAATTACTTCTGCAAAATCTGAAAAGCGAGACTCGTTATACTCGTTCGACAGCCAACGAAGCACATCGGCAAATTCAAACACAAAGACATCGATATGATTATTTTCTACTGATACATTTCCCCAGCCACGTGTTTTCAAACCAATATCACCCAGCATCTGACCGGGAGCAAAAGGAACATCCCACAAATAATACCATGATAAGGCGAAATAAGCGGCTTGCTTTGTCAGGTCAGCATAATGTTTATGTTCCTCTCCCTTAGTAACCAATGAAAGATAATAAGTAGCAGTTGCAGCATAAAGTGATGCTTCTTTATCTTCACAATTCGCATCAAGGGTAGATGAGAAATAATCTGCTTTAGAAATCAATTCTTTCTCCAGATAACCTGCAGTCCGCTTAGCACTATCCAAATAACGTTTATCCTTGAAATACTTATATCCCATCACCAAAGGCAATGTAGCAGAAGGAGTGCTTCCCCCACTTTTATCTACAATAGTGAAATCGTCACGAAACTTACGTGGAAAACTGCCGTCAGCATTTTGCAATTGCAGAAACATATCCAGCATTTTCTTCAATCGTTGTTCCCATTCCGGATGTTTACGTCCTTTTTCTTTTTCATAAGCCAGGAAATGGAAGATTGCATAAAGCCCTTCTGACTGACGACGGATGCTATGAACAGGATCTTCAGAATTCTTATCAAAATTAACCGATTCCTTGAAAAAGCCTGCCTCTGTGAAACCATTCTTCAGGTAACTATCAAAGACTTTAGTACTATTAGCCTTCAAATCCTCCCGGTTACATTCCCAGCCATATTCCCAAGCATTGAATGCATTCAGAAGAACACGACCGATAAAACCGACCTCTGCCTGCCCATTACTTGTACATGCGTCTGTCCTAAGATGTATGCCCGAATTATATACCAATGGATATTTATCAACAAAACTACTTACAAAGAATTGGCTAAGAGTCTGCTTCATATACTCAATTGAGTAGAGAGTATCAACAGGCTTGGGAGAATATGTATCATAACAATATTCCCAGGTATGGCGCACAAAATCAGAATAGTCTTTGGCTTCACCTTCAACAATTTGCCAGGTCAACAAAATAGTTTCTCCTTTTTTCAGAAGCTGATAAGCAGTCACAGCCGGAGCTAATGTCAATTTACGAATATAACTTTTGGGAGCTTCCCGATAAGGAAAACCGAAAGAAAGAGTAGCAACACCACCTTTATTTTCAAATCCGGTATATCCCAAAGATGTCTTATCCGAAAGAATAATCTCACCTTCCCGATGCGTGGCCAAAGTGCTGTTTACAAACTTATCCAGTCTGTTGACAGTCATATAACGTTGTGTCTTCTCACAGAAAATTCCCGTAAGAGGTGCACTTAACCTGTCTTCGCTTACAATCCAACTATCTGATGTATGAAATGAAGGAGCCTCTTTGGGTGAACGTAGATTACGTCGATACCAGAACCCCGGCATATAGAACAGGCAGTCATCATGACGGAAGCCGGTTGCCATCTGTTGATTGTAATTAAAATAGACATCTTCCAATGCAGTGATAGATACACTAATACGTAGCCCATCATTACCAGTAACTATATTTTGAGACACAGTCAACGGCATCTTTTCCGAATTCTCCAAATAATAAGTGCCATTATTATTCTGCGATTTCTGAAAAGTCAATGGATAGTGTTTCGCTCCATTTCCTGGTACCTTCAAAGAAATAGATGCAGAAATCGATTCCGGCACATTATCAAAAGCCTCAGCAATAGTGGCACATGCCACAAAAGCCATCCCACAAAGTAAATATTTCAAACTCATATAAAACATGATTGCGAATCAGCCTGTCTGATTCCGTTTGTACTAAATTGTTGAACCAAAGTTAAGGAACATCCTTCACATTGAATAAAAGAAATTGAGCTATAAATAAAAAAATTATCCAAATCAAAAGAAATATCTCCCAAAAGCCTCAATTACTACTCAATACCGGAACAATTACTTTTCCATTAGAGCGGCAGCACACCACAGATAAGGTCCTTGCCCATGATAATCACCCGTGCGGCGTGGACGGTCATAATAATACTGTTTACTGTTCTTCTTATTCGTGCCCACGCAAATTTCTCTCACTTGATTTTTATCATTAAGATATGAGACTAAAGCTATCCACGCCTTACGAGCAGCAGGAGCATATTCTTCAGCATTCAACCATCCATTCTTAACTCCCTTGATAAAAGCAAAAGTGAACATAGCCGATCCGGATGTTTCAGTCCAACAGTCAGACTGGTCAATCAACTGATTCCACAAGCCCTCCGGATTCTGATATTTCTTCAGACTTTCCATCATTGTCCGATAGCCCTCCAAAATACGAGGACGGTCTTTGTGATTTTTAGGCAGACACTGAAGTAATTCCGTCATTCCGGCAGCCATCCAGCCATTTCCGCGCCCCCAATAATAAGGTACATCCGGTGCATGATAGAAAAGACCGTTCGGACGTTGCAACTCATCCAGATACATCACCATCTCTTTAGCTGCACGATCAATATATTTTTTATCCTTCGTCACTTTATAAGCACGAGTCTGCACGATTGTAATCATATACATATCATCAATCCACAAACGTGTTTGCCAGGAATATCCTTTTTCAGCCCATTCCTTTTCCTCCGGTTTCGCATTTGCAGGCACTTTCCATTGAGAATCAGCATAGGGTAACCCCAAATACCAATATTTCTTATCTTTCGTCACAAGATATAACTCAAGAGGCAAGCTGCCAAACATATTCACATCAACATGATTCATAATAGGTTGCAACGCTTTCTCCTCGGTAAACAGAGGTTCAAACTTATCTTGCAAACGATTGAGAAGTTCTTTATCTTTTGCAAGATAAGCATACCGTAAAGCCCCGTTCCAATAGAAAGTCTCCGGATAACCAATCCATTTTCCGACATGAAGCGCATGTTTCTCTGTCAGAAAACGGTAGGCCAATCGCTTACCTATTTCCTCCGGAGTAGAGCCTTCCGGAAAGTCCTTCAACATACTTTTTTGAGCAAACAACAACTGAAAAGGAATAAAAAATAATAATAACATTAATACCTTCTTATACATAAATACCTAATCTTTATTTATTCAACAATATATCTTTCAATTCAACATTATATCCATCTACCCGCAAAAGCATCTTATCCACCCCTTCTTTACAGTCTACCTGAAAACGGATTTCTTTAGATTCGCCGGGCATCAAATAAAAATATCCGTCATCAAAATAAGCAGGACGAATGGGCGCATCTGTTTTTGCATTCCTCAAAGTCAATGCTATTGCGGCTGCCAGATATTGTCCTGGATTTTTCACAATAAGTTTACCCTCATAATGATTTGCTTTTTTCGCAAAATTCTTCACAGATACATTCACCGAAGCAACTGGTAAATCAGTCAAAACCTTTCCATCCCATTCCTTTTGATTGAGCCAATAGACATTATCATCCAACAACTTTCCATTATTTGTTGTCAATACCAGCTTTACCCAACTGAAATCAGGAAGACCTTTTATATCCTCTAATTGTGCTACAGGAGTCAGTGCATTAGCTGTCACATGACTTACCTTTTGTTGTGAGGAACGTATCTTTTTTCCTACTTTATCGTAAACCGCGACTTCCACTTTCAAATTCCGATATTCTTTCAGCGTAGTATTAATAATATCAACTTTATGTTGATTATTAAGACTCATCTGAATATGAAGAGGACGGCACGCCTTTTGAGTGCCATAATAGGCACCGGCAGTTTCGCCATTTGAACTGTAATTCTGCCAAACCATACTGGGCCATGCAGGATGGCTCATCCACAATAGCACCCCGGAAGCATCATTCCACATCTTACTATTCCATGCTTCAAAAATAGCCCGATGGCTTTCGTAATTAATCAATTGTGCTTTCCGACAGAAATCATCCAAGTTATCAGAAGGTCCCAGTTTACGATCCATCCCTTCCTTATAAAGCTCACTAAAAGTCTTACTACCATATCTATGATTATGCCAGTCGTGATAATACCAAACATCACTAATGGGCCATGTATCCTCTTCCGCCATAAACTCACGAACAGTTTCAGCCGTAGGCAGAGAAGGAGTACCCACTTCAGATCGGAATCCTCCTGCTAAAGAACGGTAGTACCAGCCTGCATCAAACTGATAACGCCAAGGCCCGCTTCCTGAACTATTCAATGAACGGGAATTTCCTGTATAATGCCTGCTGCCGTCCTCTTTAGCTAAAGTGGCGGCCAACATGTACTCAAGTTCATTGGTCGCAAACCCTTCATTACGCGCACACCATAAAGCAATAGAGGGATGATTGCGGAAACGACGTACTGTTTCGGTCACATTTCTAACGAACAGGCAGTTATCCAGCGGATTGAGGTTAAACCCATCTGTCGAAAGCCAAAAATCATTCATAACCAACATTCCGTACTCATCACAAAGCTCATAAAATACTTCTTCCGTACTCTCACCCGTCCAGTTACGAATCATATTATAATTCATATTCTTATGCAACTTCAAGGCAGGTTCCAATCGTTCCCGGGAAACTCGCTTCATACCATCATCCATTCCCCAGTTACCTCCTTTACAAAAAATCCGTTGTCCATTCACCTTTATAACCATATATTCTTTCATCAGTGAATCTTTTATCAACTCTATTCCTTGTGAAGATACTGGTTTTAATAAATAGGGGACAAACTCTCCATCGTAATTCGTATAGCGAACTTTATTATCTGTTTTCTTACGTTTCACAGTATCAAAAGCGGGTTTTCCATCTTGCAAAGCAGCAGTCGGATTATAGTTCAAACGCACTATAGGAGAATTATCCTCGTATGCAGACAATTCATACTCCAACTCACGGATACCAATACGCATCTTCTTTACGTCAAGTGTGTCCTTACCTGATGAAATCAGACTTAAAGATGCATCATATAAATACTGTTCTCCATACCCATTCGGCCACCAGAGACGTGGATTCTTCATTTGCAGTTCTTTACACTCATTAGAAGTCAGCTTAATCATCCTCTTTTCATTTGCATTCAAAGAAACCGGATAAACAGCTGACACTCCGCCAATATTAAAATGCAAATTAGCAGTACGAGTCGTTTTAGAAGAATTATAAATCTCCGTCTGAACGATAAAATTGACAGAAGTAGTGTCAGGCAAAGGCAAATCCGTAATCACATGTGTATCAACAATTTCCAATTCATTTCCAAATTTGACTCTGACATCCTGCCAAATACCCATGTTTCGGTCGCGTATGCCGGGAATCCAATCCCAGCCTTCTGAAGAGATAAAAGTAGGACCATCCAGGCACAATGCTCCACCATTGGGACCAATTCCTTCTTTCCTATTTGCCTCGTGAGGAATACCGGGATTGTTAGGCGGAAGAATACGAATGGTCAACAGATTCTTTTTATCATAATCCACCCAAGGAGTTATATCAAAAATACCTCTCTCAAAAGCACCGGTCATCGTTCCTAATAATTGCCTATTGAACCAGATCTCCGCTTTATAATTGATTCCATTCAGAATCAACTTCACTTTCTCTCCCTTTTTATTACGAGGAATATTAAAAGAATTGCGATACCACCAGTCCATCCGGCAAAGCGTATCGGGAATCAATAAATTATTAAGTCCCCAGTAAGGATCAGGGTACACACCCTGATCCACCAATGTAGTTAATACTGTACCTGGAACTGTTGCCGAATACCATTCGCTTGTATCTAAATCTTGCGCAACTACTGATTTTTCGGCAGCTCTAGCTTTATACCCTTCTATCATTTCCCATCCTTTGGATAGTTGATACTCCCAATCGGAAAGCGGACTCAATTCTCCGGGTTCTATTACCTTCTCTTTAAGTTTAGCTGTCTGAAACGAGTATTTTGAATGAGGTATTACCTCGGAACTCTGCTTGCGAGGCAGCCCAAAATTCCATTTCAGTTTTTGCGAATAAATGCATCCTGTAGAAGCACACAGAAAAACAATTATACAAGCAATATACGTATTCAGCCTTATTCTCATTGTTTTATAATCTACTATTTTATCTTCAGCTTCTTTACATCATCACATACGGCGACTGCTACCCGAGAATCAGCACAACCATAATAGAGGTATAATTTCCTTTTGTGATATGCAAGCCCCTCAATAAATACTGTTCCATCTTTGTACTGTCCGCTCTTCTCAAAAGAAGCCTCGGGAGCAAAGAAAGGCTTATCCAAACGATCCAATACTTTATAAGGATCGTCACCATCCAATAACAGCTGCCCGGCACAATAAGCATTGGCTGGATAGTCAGCATCTCCAGTTTTACCACTATTCTTACCATTATACATAAGAACAATACCATGTTTGGTACGAACAGCCGGAGGCCCACATTCTGTCAGCAAACTATCAAAATGCCCTTTACGAGGTTGTATAATTTTCATTAGTTCATTCTTCTCATCCAACACCGGATACCAGTCGATCAAGTTATCAGAAGTAGCAGCATATACCGCATACTCTCCCCAATACATCAAATACTTACCGTCAACTTTATCAATGACCAATTGATTTCCTTTCAATTTTGTTAGAATAGAACCTGACTTGCAGAAAAGATTATTAAATCGACCGTTATATGCCTTATCAAAGGCAAGTCCATGCTTTGTCCAATTCTTCAGATCTCGGGAAGTAGCTACAGCAAGACGCGCTTTTTTTCGATTCCATGCCGTATAAAGCATCACATACAATCCGTCTTCGGTCATAGCCACACGGGGATCTTCGCAGCCCCCCGGCCAATCTTGATCTTTAAAATTATCTTCGGCAGGAAAAAGAACAGGGCTACCAAGTCTCTTCATCTCAATCCCATCCTTACTTTCAGCATAACCAACACGTGAGGTTCTTTTACCTATGCCTTGAGCCGAATTATCTTCTGCGCGGTAAAGTACAACAATTTTTCCGTCTTTTGTAGTAGCAGCCGGATTAAAAGTATCACTTTCTTCCCACTTCACTTGCTGTTTCCGCATCGGACAATAAAATTCTGTCGGCTGCGGTGATATGACAGGATTAACTCCTTCCGGACGATGGAACGGACCAATCACCCAATTATTATCCTGTTCTTCCTGAGTAGTATCTAAAGAAGGTGCATTAGTAAATCCACATGCTGATAATATACCGACTACACCTATGATAAACTTAAGTTTCATCTCACTTCTTTTTTATGATTAAATGATTTCTCTATAATATCAATGATTGATTCTACAATCTACCGAAACAAAGAAAGCAGAATCAATTCATATTCTTACTTTTCTACTTCAATTTATATTCCTGCTTATTTATATTCCAGCCTTTCAGTGCCAACACAGCTCCATCTTTCAACTTTCCTTTTGCGGTTTCAATGGTTACCGTTTTCTTTTCACCCGGCATCAGGGAGAAGAAATTATCTGTATAGAACGACGGACGTATCGGACTCATCTTTGAATTCAGGAATTGCAACTGATTAAAGAAAGCAATCTGCCCGGAGGTATTTCTCAAAGTAATATCTACAAAGTAATTGTTATCATCTTCTCTTACTTTATAGGTAAGTTTCACTTTTGCCTGCTTCAGTTTACTCAAATCTTCAAAACCTGAAGCAGCCGGACCGGTCAAAGTCTTGCTTCCTTCATATTTGTCATTGGAGCGCCAATAGAAATTGGAAGAAACATCTTTTCCATTTTCATCTTTCAGAATCAGTTTAATAAAGTGAACTTGAGATATGTTTTCCGGGAAACGAATAGTCAGCGCATCATTCACCACTCCATCCGAAGGCAGATTAACCACTGCTGATTCTTCAAATACTTTCTTGCTGTTAATATCGTAAACCTGTGCTATCACTTTATAATTCTTAAATTCACGATAATAATCATTCACTACAGACACTGTATTTTTCAAATAGTCAAACTGTGCATGTAATGGCTCTAAAGAGTTGGCAGTATGATAAAGGGATGCTGTCGGTTCCAGAGACCAGTCCCACATACGGGAAGCCACTTGAGGCATAGAGCAGTTATGATACCAAAACAAAAGTCCGGAACAGAAACGATCACCATAATCCAGCTTATTGTAGTTCCATACTTCCCAGATACTCTTCGAATTAATAGCTCCCAACAGTTGTCCTTTCTGTGCAAACTCATCAATGGATGATGATTTTCCGTAGTTATTCACCAAGTCTGTATACATAGTACTCATCAGATGGAAACCATTTCCATCCAGATAATCCCATACTTCCTTATTAATAGGCCAAAGGTCTTTTTCATCCATCATTTCCCGGAGGATTTCCACAGTCGGAAGAGTAGGTGCACCGTATTCCGGATTAAATCCGTCTACACGGCTTCCTCTGGGAGAGGCCGTATTTTCATAATGCTGCATCGGATTTACCTGTTTGTAAGGACTGCCATCATGCACTCCTTCACATTCGGACTGCATCTGGAAGCCACGTGTACCATCCAGTTTATTCAGTAATTCAGGAGTACCGGTAACTTCTGTACTCTCATTAGAAGCAACATAATAAGCCAAAGAAGGATGATTACGAATACGTTTTACGGTAGATTCCACATTACTCATATAAAGGCCCTTGTCATGCGGATGACGAGTGTCACCGGTCATCCAAAATTCTTGCCATACCAACAGTCCCAATTCATCACACAATTGGAAGAAATAATCAGACTCGGCAATTCCGCCTCCCCACATTCTTAAAAGGTTGACACCGGACTGACGGGAGTAGCGCAATTCAGCATAAGTACGTTCATCTGAAGTTCTCAACATGGCTTCCGGTATCCAGTTGGTACCACGAATAAATAATCGTTTGCCGTTCACATAAAAGACACGTGATTTATCGGGAGTCTTTCTATCCGAGACAATTTCACGAATACCGAATCTTGTCTTTACAGAATCACAATCTTTACCGTCAACTGATACTGTCAGTTTCAGATCATATAAGTTTTGTGGTCCTTTATTGACAGGCCACCACAATTTTGGAGAGTTAATAATCAGTTGCGGGAATTCTTCGGGGGAGAAGGTTGCTGTTTTTTCTTCTCCACGCATCAGTCGGAAGGTCTTTTCGAAAGTGATATTTTCACCCACAATTTCACCCTTCACCTTGCAACTGATTACCCGGTTACTGGTCGATGGATTGATAATTTCAACCGATACAGTCTCACGAGCCTGGTCATAATCAGGTTTTCGCAATTCAGATTTAACGAAAGGATGGCGTAATGCTACTCTGCCTGTAGCATAGAGGGAAATATTTTTCCATATACCTGTATTACGGTCACGGATACCGTCCATAAAGGTAAAGTCCCAACCTACCGTCATCAACATGGTAGTATTCAAACCAATGTTACCGTTTCCACCGTTATGGAATTCGCCGGCTGCTCCCCAGGATTTCGGCTTCGCACTTCCGGGAACATCTACCGGATAGACCTTTATAGCCAGTCCGTTTTTTCCTCCGATTTTCACAAAATCCGTAACATCAATATAGTCCTGAATAAACATACCGTTCATTGTGCTCAATAAGTTACCATTCACCCATACTTCTGCCCGGTAGTTGATACCATCCAACTGTAACCAGACAGTCTTTCCCTTGAATGACTGCGGTACTGTAAAATCTGTCCGAAACCAATAGGTGTAAAAGTCACGTCCGGTTTCAGAAATATCCGGTATCAATTTAGATTCAATCTTATTATTGATTCCATAATAAGGCTCCGGGTATTTTTGGTTATACACCAAAGAATTCAAAACTGTTCCGGGAACGATGGCCGGCATCCAATTTGTAGTTGCATAATTGGATAACGAAATCTTTTCTCCGGGATCTGTTGCATCTCCAGCTTTTATCATTTTCCACTGGTAGTCGCCCTGATGACCAATTTCAGAATCAAGCCAGATGCGTTGCGCATTTCCGACATTGTTCTTCCCATTCTGTGCTGTCACTACTGCAGCAAAAAGTAATAATAAAATCGGGAAAAAGGTTTTAGCAATGTTGTGCATATTCGTACGTTACAATTTATTTGTTTATATAATCTTAAAAGTCTAAAAACGGATGAGGACAAAAATAGTGTTTTCTAGCTGTCCGGTATGCCAAAAACAAGTCAATAAATGAAATTTGAGTCCCAAAATCTTCGAAGATTCTGTAATCCCGATTCTGATTGGCAGATGCAAGCGTAGTTTTGGCAATGGGCTCACGACCCAATCCCAAATGATAACGCTTTCCTTGATGTGCTTCCAAAGCTACAATCAAGTCACGAAGACTTTCACGATTACTGAGTTGACCGAACATCATTGCAAGTAACTGACTCCAGCAAGTGAAATGTTTCACATAACGATTGCCATCATACTTGTCTACAAGTCTTCTGAACTTATCATTGTTCAAGAATTCTACTAACTGAGCGAAAACATATTTATCTTGGTTCATTTGAGGTCACCTTAATTGACCTCAAAGGTATGATTTCAAATCGTCGCGACTAAAAAGTAGTATCTAATAGACTATATTTCAATTATTTCAAAGAACTATTTATCCACTTTTACGGGACAGTAATGACATTAATTATTAAAATTGATTATTCTTCCAATAAAGCAACAGTACACCAAAGATATGGAGCTTGGCCATGATAATCACCTGTATTACGTGCTCGGTCATAATAATATTGCATATCATTTTTTTTATTGGTACCCACACAAACCTCTCTGACTTTACCATCTGAATTAATATAAGTAATCATTGCCAACCAAGCTCTGCGAGCAGCCTCTCCATATTCTTTTACAGACAACCAACCATATTTCACTCCCATAATAAATGCGTATGCAAACATTGCCGAACCTGACGTTTCTATCCAACAATCTGGTTTATCAATCAATTGCCGCCACATCCCCTCTTCTGTCTGATAATTCTTCAAACTTGCCATCATACTCTGAAAACCTTGTATGATACGTGAATAATATGGACTAGATTCCGGCAAAAAACGAAGCACCTCCGCCATACCAGCTGCCATCCATCCGTTTCCACGTCCCCAAAAATATGGGACATCCGGTGCATGATAGAAAAGTCCGTTCGAGCGTTGTAATTCATCCAAATACATTGCCATTTCTTTAGCGGCACGTTCGACATACTTCATATCACCTGTCGCTCTGTAAGCATGCATCTGTATAATGGTAATCATATACATATCATCAATCCATAAACGAGTCTGCCAACTATATCCTTTCGCATCCCATTCCTTTTCTTGAGTTTTCGCATTTTCAGGAATTTCCCATTGTGTGTCAGCATAAGGCATTCCCATCTCCCGATAACGTTCATCCTTGGTTATCAAATACAGTGTCAACGGAAGACTGCCAAACATATTCCGATCAACATGATTCATAACAGGCAGAAAATTCTTATCAATAGAAAAGAATGATTCAAATCCAGCTTTCAAAGGTGACATCAACTCATTATCTTTAGTCACTTCTGCATACTTCAATGCACCATTCCAAGTAAAAGTCTCAGCATAACCTAGCGTTTTTCCATTATGTTTACCTTTTGCAAAAAGATGCCCTAACCGCTTACCTATCTCCTTAGGAGTACTTCCGACTGGAAAGTTTATTAATGACGGAATATCAATAGTACGCTTAGCTTGCAACACCCATTCCAAGATCTCCAATCCCTTCCCCCCTTGATTATAATGAATAGTCAACTTATAATACTGATATGCTTCATTATTACTCAATGCCAGTAATTTCTTTTCCGCTTTTCCAAATGTTTGACGAACTCTATTGTCTAATTCTGTCCATTCTACATTGTCGTTCGACCCATAAAGAGACCATGCACCAGGTGCGTTTCCTTCTTTATTTCCAGTTGCCATTATCGAATAATAGCGTACCGTAACCGGCTCTTTTCCTTTCCAAATTATAGAGACAGATTTATTAGGAGTATAGAAAGAACTTGTCCAATCCCCATCAACCAAATTACCAATATTTTTGCCTTCAGGAGAGTCATCATATTCAGGAGAAATACTACCTTCTATCGGCATATTATAATTATCCGTATTCAACTGATACACATAAGTATATTTTTCTTTTCCTCCATTTCCTAAACTCTCCTGAATAGTCGGTACAGATTCTCCATCCTCATTGGAACAGTTATAAAAAAGATTGCCTAATATTAAGACTAAGAACAAATAAAATAATATTTTCCCTGTATAATATACTCGACTATTATTTTTCATCACATATACTATTTTTATTATTTACCTTCAAGTTCCAACATAGCCAAACGAGCTAATATTTCTACAAAAGCTCCCTCGTGAAGGATCTCCCATGAAGTATTTGTTTTTCCAACAAAATACTTATTACTCAACAGATTAGTATTCTGATTACGGCATTCAGATTTCCAAGCTTGCAACATACTCTTTTCAAATGCGGTTACATACTCTCTCCTCCCATCAATCTTATACAACTCTAGGAATCCACGAAACAATACAGAATAGAACCATATATGATCTCCATTGATACAATAAATCTTTTCTCTCAATTCTTTTGATGAGCTGAGCGGGCAATCTGCTGCGCATCAGTCAAATATTGTTGTTCTCCTGTTATATTGTACAACAAACACGCAGCTTGCATCGGCTGACCGGAATTATAGCTATATTTACTCTTGCCAATAGTCAATGAAGGAGTAATATTATCATAGAAAAGATAATCGCCCGGATCTTGCATATACTGTATTAACCATACATATAGTTCTTTAGCCTTATCCAAATATTTTTGTTCTTTTGTTATCTGATATAATTTACATCCCAACACCGCTGCCGGTGCAGTAGAACAAGTATGTTTATTACTGTAAACAGGTTTCTCTCTCCACAAAATACCTCCACCACACGAATTAGTATTTCCGACCATCAAATAATCCCAAACCATTTCTGCCTTCTCAAGAAAACGTTTCTCTTTAGTTTGTTCATACAGTTCCGCCATATCCAGTCCAATCCAGACATTATCATCATAATATCTCTCATTTCCATTTTGCGGATAAACTGCATAAGCCTTAAGATTATTGTCAGTTGTAATGAAACGGTTGATACTGTTGTACATACGGTCAGTCATATCTGCATACTTTTTTTGGTAAACAGGCACTCTAGAAGAAACCTCGCGCAAAGCAACAAAACCTGAAAAACCCGCTCCCTGCCCCCAAACAACAGCATCTCCATCCCAATACGGTCCGGTAGCAAGCGGATATTTTGTATTCCAACAGTCACGCGCTGATTTGCCAAAATAAAGATTCATCAATGAGGTCATCAGAATATCTGCTCTTTCCAGAAAATGTGTTCTCACCACCTCCTCTTCACGAAGCGGGGTAGCAATGACCGTCAACTCATCAGAACGTCTCCCATAATTATCGACTGCGACAGCAGTTATAATATAACTCCCCGGTTCAGAAACAACAATTAATAGTGTACTAACTTTTTCTGTAGCAATACGTATATTTTTCTTCGTGACGTTCTCAAATTTATCTCCCTCCAGTAAATAAGTGATTTCCACAGAAATAGCTCCGACTGGATTAGTCCAGCTTACTTGCAATTCATTCGCTCTCTCCGTTTTCTCCGCCATAAGATCGGCAACCGGAGGTACTATTTTTTGCCCCTGTCCGTCTTGCTTTCCATCATCTATTTCATCCATGACAGGCGAGCCGCCTCCACCACATGCACCTAATAATACAGATAAGAAAAAGATGCAGATACCTAACAGCATATTAAATCGGATATTTTTCATGACATTTCTGGCTTATATGGTTACTTTATTCTCACCGGTTCAATCGTTGCTCCTGTAATACTAATTACTCCTTTATCGGAGATATTGAAGTTACTGATATAAGAAGTACGGGGACCTACACTTGTCTCACTTGCATGAGCATGAAAGATATATTTGTAACTTCCATCGGCACAGACAAATGGCGCTCCATGTCCTGTACCGACCAAGCCTACAGACTTAGCAGCATCTTTGTCTCTCCGAAGAATCGGATTTCCACTATACTTGGTCCAAGGTCCTTTAGGAGAACTAGCAGTTGCATATCCTACAGCATAGTCTTTACTTTCATAATGGTTTGCCGAATATATCAGATAATAAGTATTCCCTTTTTTCAATAGCGAAGGACCTTCGGCAATCGTACCTTGTTTCTTCTCCCAAGGTTCAGTAGCACTTATACATTTAGTCAATGTTTCTTTTTTTATACTGGTCAAGTCGTCATTCATTTCCGCTACCCAAATCACGTTTCCCCCGGTAAATCGTACATAATAGAGATAAGGAGTACCATCATCATCTATAAAAAACGAAGTATCAATTCCTTTCTCATCTGCTACAATAGGCTGCCTTTCTCTCTGTATAAAAGGGCCTTCCGGGCTAGTAGAAGTAGCTACACAAATATGTTCCTCCACCGAATAGAACATATAAAACAAATTCTTTGATTTCACATAATACACTTCTGGAGCCCAATACCATTTAGTTCCCCAGGAATTTTCCGGTGACAAGGCCTTAATATTATTTCGCTTCCATTGCTTCAAATCTTCAGAGATATACACTTCGAAGCCGTTAACACGAGTACCATATGCATAGTATTTACCTTCATAGTATAACACAAAAGGATCAGCAATCGGCAATTTATACTCTGCTATTATATCCGGGTCAATCGCATCTTTTTCGGCTGGAGTACCTAAAATCATCACTTTCTCAGAACGCTTACCATAATTATCTACAGCTACAGCACCAATTTGATATATTCCAAATTCTGGTAATTGGAGTGTATATTTGCTATTTTCCTCACCATATACACGTACATTAGTAGTTAAGGAAGTATCCCCACCACCTACTACTAAAGCATAAGAAATCTCTACTAATACTGCATCTGAAGGATTTTTCCATTTCAGTTGCAATTCGTTAGCTTTTGATGTGGCAGCAGCAGTAAACTCAGTGATCGGATCCATGCTATCCTCCTGAACATCTCCGCTTTCCGTGTTTTTTCCTTCATCCAATGCTTTTTCATTATCATCATTACATGACACCAAGCATGTCATCCCTATAATAAACAAAATATTGAAGAGTATTCTTTTTCTCATACCTTTCCTTTTAAAAGAAGTAAATAATTAGGTTAAAAAAGGAGAAGACTTAAACAGATGTCAACCTTCTCCCTATAAGTTTTATTAGAATAGAAAAAGGGGGAGAACCTTCCTATCACATAGATAGAATCCCCCCCAATATTTATAAGAACTAAACAAACTTCAGTTTACCACTGAATCTGCTGATCTTCGTCAGGAATCAAAGTATTCAAATTACGCTGCATTGCCAAAGAACCTTCTACCACGTATTCAAGCTTTGTACCAGGGACAGTTGTATAATCCTTAAAAGAGTAATATAAATAAAGAGTAATATAAATCTTCTTCAGATAAGGCTTTAACTCATCCATCTCTTCATTCATTGTAAAGGTACACGCCTTTTTTTCATCAAGTTCTAATTCAATCTCTGGATTATCAGACCACACCTCTAACAATTTCGAATCCGTGCCTTTCTCCGGAAAACGAATAAACACTTTGTATTGTTTACGATCAAGATAATCTATATTTCTTGTACCCGCATAGATAAAAATTGTCCTATCATCTACCACAAACGCTCGTTGCGAAGATATAGTGAAAGGATTTTTCACATCAGGTTTAAGAAAAATTCGATATTGAGCCGCATCATACGTGCCTGAATAATCATTGAACGGAAGCAAACGCAACATAGCTCTGCGGTAGTATTTACGCGGATTTATCTGATAATCATAAGATTGGTCACCCAATATCTGTATGGGTAACACCCACTTATCTGCCTGATCAAGCGTCTCATCTAATTTAAATTCAATCGGCAATGTTGTCAAACATTCACCAGCCGGCATTTCTACAGACTCCGGCATACTATAGTACTTACTGGGCAGCTGTTGGAAATAAAGTTCTTTACGATGTCCATATTGTTCAATATTTAACCGTTCCAAAGTATCAGGATCCAAAGCAAAATGAATTGTATGAGATTGACTAGTCATAGTAGATCCACTCATAATAACCGGAAGATCATATTTTACCACTCCACCTGGCTTAAATCGAACATACGTCGTGGTCACTCCCTGATCATTAACACTCGCTTTGAAAGAAGCCATATGTAAATATTGTTCATCTTCCCACTCTTTATTACAGGATGTGCTACAAGCAATTAACACTATACCCCAAATTATATTATATATATTCCTCATTTTATTAATATCTAAAAAGTTATTCTGGATTTGTCCATCCAGGATTCTGAACCAGATTCACATTGTGTTTCAATTCAGTATGATCAATCGGACAAAGCCACATTTTTTCAGCAAAAATAGTCGGTAACGACGTACACATCACAGGCGTATGAAATTGATCAGCCATATCCTTTGATGCCAACATATTACAACCATATACAGGAGTAGTTTCTTCTAGAGGTGCATCTAACCAACGACGTAAATCCCAGTAGCGATGCCCCTCAGCAAAAAACTCAATCTGCCGCTCACGTTTTAACATCCTTCGGAATTCATTTGGATCATCATAAGCAGTTTCATGGCCTTTAACTTTATCATAATCAGGCAATCCTGCACGAATACGAATAGGCCGAATCCCCTTCTTCATTTCAGTTATGTCACGTTTAACAGAATGCATTTTACTACCATCCCAAGAAGGAACCTCATACGAACCCGTCAGTTCATTCAATGCTTCTGCATAAATTAACAATACCTCTGCATAACGAATGGCCGGGTCTGCTTTATGCTCAATACGATCAACATCATACGAATTTTTCTGCGTATAACTGATATCATTTGGATGTACATATTTTTTAATACCGATGCCTGTGCGAAGCCAATAAGAGGAGTTAGCATACCCATTACTTCCACCACGGTAGTAGAATACTTGTATATTTTTCTCCTCATCATGAGTGTTATCATTCAGTGCATTTAACAAATGCCATGTACTTCCATTATAGCCCACTGACGCATAAAAACGAGGCTCACGTTGCACATATTGTTTAGACACACCAACCCCCAACGGTCCCAGTTCAGGATAATCGGCTAATTCTTTCGTCTCTACATACCCCTCTGCTCTTGGACGGGAATCATAACGACCTTTATATCCATCAAACTCCTTATACACATCATTCATACCTGGACAATTCGTACCATCATTCATATAATAAGCATCACATTGCTTTTGGGTCATACCTTGCGAACCATATCCACCAGCACCATTACGTGGAAGTTGGTGAACAACCATAATATCTACACTTTCACGGCTTTGGTTCTTACCTCGAGTAAAAATTAGTTCTTCATTCTGACTTACTATAATACTTCCATCAAACATTTCACGATATGATTGAAAAGGATCAATATTTTTCCATCCATTTGGCCATGATTGATCGGAAAATTCATCATCATGTGGTGGAACAATTGTCGCTGGATATGCAATATCACCAGTATTACTATTGAAGTATGCCACATGTATGCCATAAATATTCAAATCCATCACATCTTTAGCTGCCGCCGCTGCCTTTGCCCATTTAGACTCATCATAAGTTTCGGGAAGCAAACGTTTCCCATCTTTATTCACCAAAGCTGAAGACACCACTTCTGGAGCTTTTCCATTAAATAGCGGACTAGCTGCATACAAAAGAATTTTGGCTCGTAAAGCTAAGGCAGCTCCTCTCGTCGGACGAAGCACCTCCTGTACTGAACGTTGTAATGGTAATCGTTCTGCAGCTTTCAAAAGTTCACCAGTAATGTAGTCCACACATTCATCATACGAATTTCTCGGGTAAGCTAATTCATCATATTCTTTTGTGTAATCGACCCCCTCATCCGGAATGATAGGCACTGGACCAAATGCACGAAGCATCAACCAATAATAGTATGCCTTCAAAAAATGCGCCTGCCCTTTAAAATCTGTGATTTCTTCTTCTGTAAATTCCTTATTTTTATCTATATTATTCAAGAATATAGCTACTTGACGAATACCCAAATAAGCATTCTTCCAAATACCACTACTGGAATTATTAACTCCACTTTCACTATATTGGCCACTCTTCCATTTCTCATAACCACCGTCTCCATAATACATGTCATCAGCAAAATTAAAAGGATAATCTCTCTTACTACAAACATCCTGTAAGTAACCATTACTTAAATAAGAATACCCTCTTGCTAACCACCTGTTTGTATAATCCCGATTGCTAAAGACATCTTCAATGCTCATTCTTTCATCAAATAGATAATCTGAATCTAAATAATCAGAGCATCCTACTAAAGAGGTCAATCCCACAGCGAAGGATAAAATTGTTATTATCTTTTTCATACATATTCTTTTTTTACAAATTAACAGATACACCTAAAGAAAGCGTCTTATTTAGCGGATACGACTTTCCTGTAGAACTTCCCATTTCCGGATCCCAAAGCTTAAACTTAGAGAAAGTGAGTAAATTAGTCCCAGTAAAGAAAATACGTACCGTATTCATATGAGCTTTACGAACTAGACTTGCAGGAAGTGTATAACCAATATCTAATGTCTTCAAACGAAGATAAGCTCCATTTCTAAGCCAATATGTAGAAGCACGATTATTATTATCATTCTTTCCATAAGTCAAACGAGGATATTCTGCATTCGGATCTTCATTGACACCTAAAATCCAACGATTGCCTTCAGCCATTTCTTTCATCACATTTCCCCAACCATCACCATCACTATTACCGCCGGAGAACATATAAACAGTAGAACCGTTTATAAAATAAGTGGATTTACCTACACCTTGGAAATGTACATTCACATCTAAACCTTTCCATTTTGCCGACACACCGAAACCATACGTAAAATTAGGTTTTTTTGTTGCACCAATTGCCACCTTATCATTATCATCAATTACTCCGTCTCCATTAATATCTTTGTACTTAATATCACCCGGCATAACATCACCAAATTGTTTTGGCCAATTACGAATTTCTTCATAATCCTTAAATAGGCCTAATGCAACCAGTCCCATAGCTTGATCAACCCGGTGCCCTTCCTGCATTTTATACCAGTAGACAGTATTTTCTTCATCACGCTCTAAAATCTCATTTTTACTATAAGTCATGTTTCCACGTATAGTCAAATCCACTTTGTCTATTTTATGGCGGAAAGACAAATTTCCATCAAATCCACGCGCTTCAACTATTCCGACATTGGCATAAGGGTGAATATCCTTTTCATTTGCTTTACCATCCTTATATTCCGTCCATGTACCCAATGAAGCGACCCAAGGTAGATAGTTACGTTCCATATAAATGCCTTCTCTTCGTTCATGAAAGTAATCTATAGAACCTGATAGTTTATCATCAAAAAATGAAAAATCTATACCTAAATCTTGTTTTGTGGATACTTCCCATGACACGTTCGTTGAAGCGACAGAAGTATAGCGCATACCACCATAATATCTGTTATAGCCAAAATCCGCAAATTGATATCCCCCAACAGGGTTATTTCCACTTACTACTTTTCCATCTTTGTCTCTCTCCAACATTGTTTCAAGATTATACAAATATGGGAAACGAGTATCTCCTAAATTATCATTACCTGTTTTACCATACGAATAACGTATTTTAAACATATTCACCCATTTTAAATTATCTTTAATAATAGATTCTTCCGCCATATTCCATGCACCAGAAATAGCAGGAAAGAAACCGAAACGATTATCTTTATGGAAATTCTCCGAGCCAGTATACCCAAAGTTAAAATCAATAAAGTAACGATATTTCCAGTTATAGTTAGCACGTCCAGCTAATCCTTGATTACGCCGAGAAATACCATTCTTAAGATCTGTACCGATACCTTGAGTTGCTGTTTTTGCAGATTGTGAATACTTTACAACCGCTCCCACATGGTGATCTTTAAATCCACGGTTATAATGCAATTCCCATTCTAAAAACTCATTTCTTTTTCCACTTGAACCGGAAGTTTGTGTCATCTTCTTCTCCTCCGAAACACGAGTAAAAATCAAATCCCCATTTACATCACGATAAGGTTCTGCTTTATATAGTTCTGGCCACTTCACTCGTTTTATCCAATTGGAGTTTTCCGTATCATACCCGAAGCGTCCAATAAATTTAAGTCCTTTCGTAATAAAATCCAGCTTCTGTTCCAACGTTACATTTGTTTGAATATTATTCTGCCAACTTTCATTGTATCCAGTCATAGTAGCTTGCACCCATGGATTGATATTACCTTCCTTTGCAGTCCAAGAGGATACTTTACCATCTGAATATGTTATCGGCATCATAATAGAGTTATATCCCATCAACGTTGTCCAAATAGCATCTGTTCCTACACCCGGATCGTTCTGTTTACGTAATGAACCAGAAACACCAACTTTCAACAAGGTTGTTTTAGTTATATCAATATCCACATTCATACGATATGTCCACTTTCGGAAATTAGCATTAGTATTATATTTCTTCAGCGACTTATCTGTTTTGTACATACCTTGTTGATCCTGATAGCTACCACCAACATAATAGCGGGCAGTCCTACCACCACCAGTCATATTTAATGAAGCACGAGTGCTCCATGCACCATCTCGCAATATCAAGTCCATCCAATCCACATTCGGATATAAATCCGGATCAAGACCAAGACGGAATAATTCCAATTCTTCAGGCTGATACAAAGGTTCTTGATTACGAGTCGTCTTCGCCTCGTTTGCCATCGAAGCATACGTGTACCCATCTACAAATTCAGGAAGCTGAGTAAACATACTATAAAAAGTTTCGACTTTAGCATTTATGTTAATTTTCCCCTCTTTACCACGACGAGTATTAACCAAAATAACACCATTAGCTCCCTTGCTACCATAAATTGCCGTAGCTGAAGCATCCTTCAATACCGTAAAAGATTCCACATCTTCGACATTAATCTCATTCAAGTCGCGTTCAAATCCATCAACTAAAACCAATGCAGCATTACTAGCACCAAAAGTAGAGATACTTCGTATCCAAAACTCAGAAACAGAACCAGGTCGACCATTGGATTGCATAGCCTGGATTCCAGGAACAACACCCGCTAATGCATCAGCCATAGAAGCACTTGGGCTTGTTTTCAATGCTGCAACATCTACATTGGTCACAGCACCAGTCACAGCAATTTTCTTTTGTGTACCAGTACCAGTAACTACTACTTCATCAATAAGGGTAGCTTTAGCTTCCTCCATAGCTATATTTACTGTTCGTTGCTCTTTTACCAATACTTCCACTGGTTCATATCCAATATAAGTAAAAACTAATTTGTTATAAGGAGGCATTTTGAGTAGAAACTTACCATTTATATCGGTTATCGCACCTAAACCGGGCATATTCGCAATAGATACATTGACACCTATTAACGGTTCTTTGTTTGTATCAGTTACGATACCTGTCACTACAATCTCTTTCTGCGCAAAAGCATGAACCGAGAATCCGAGTAACATCATACATATTAATAAAATATTTCTCATCATAAGTGTATTTATCATTATTAGTCTTCCATAGCAATTCTTCGGATACGATGATTATTTGAGTCTCCCACCAAGAGACATTCTCTCTTTTCATCCCACACTATACTTGCAGGAAAATTAAAGCGAGCCTCTTTACGTAAATCTCCATCGTTAAACCCTTTCGTACCATCACCATTTGGTCTTCCTGCATATATTTTTACACGCCCAGTAGGTGTCAGAGTACGGACACAATGATTTTGCTTATCTACGAAATAAAAATCATATTCATCCTTTTGCCCTGCATACTCATCGTTTTTCACAAAGCATCCTTGTTGCGGTTCGTTCATGCGAACATTACCTCCAACACCGTCCACGATTCCTGATGCTTCATATTTTCCACAAACCAAATAAGGGGTAGTAAATGTTTTCTCATCAAAGTCATAATCCGCACGATAAATCACATGCTTATTTCTCACCATAATATACATATAGTCACCTTTGGGATGAATAGCGATAAAACATTGTATAGAACCATAAGGCATTTGAATCTTATCCATCTTATAATCACCCGTAACAGGGTCATACCGTCCAATCCATCCTTTATCAAATCGAGAAGTATAAATTTCCCCATTAATAGGATGAGGAATCGCTGCTCTACAACCACGAGCATATATGGCCTTTACCTGTGTTTGAAAGTTTGACTCCGGCGAATAAAAAAATATTCCATTTTTATTGTCTTGAGCAATATCCCTGACAACCATCAGCTGACCGTCATTTGTAAAACTCAAAATATTAGCAGTACCAGCAGCTTCACCTGTAAATTTTATCGACTCCAACGTTTCTTCAGCGAAATCAACAATTCGATGTGTTTTTCCTCCTCCACACACATACAAACGATCTTTGTTATTAGGATCAAAAACCAACCACTCCATTTTTTCCAATCCTCCACAGTTTCCCCATGGACCATCTATGATATCAAAGTTTGTATTTTCGTCCAATATATCAGGCTTTGTCTCTCCGACCAAAGTAGATACCAGCATTTTCTTCTTATAGACAAATTTTTCATCTATCTCTCCATAAGCTAATTCTTCCCCACGTCCGTCAAGAACAGTGACTTCAATATTACCTGCATCGGCACCACGTGGCACAAAACAATACAAATTATCGTTCGTTACAGTAATTACCTTCGCTTCTTTCCCTCCGATAGTTACTTTCACTTTAGTCGGATCATCGCCAAAATTATTTCCATACAATAATAAACGAGATCCCCAACCTCCCTCCTTGGGAATAAAATCAGAAATTACCACTGGCTTACTTGGATCAAAAAGCGCCCCTTTCTCGCCTCCATCATCATCCTTACAGCCAATGAAGCAAAAACTAACCAATGTCAGTAATCCCCATAGGAAAAGCCAACCATGATTTTCTGTTTTCATTTTCATAATACATTGATTTTAAATGTTAATAAATATATTCTTAATATTAAAATTCAATAGCAAATCATTAAACTCAGATTATAAACTATTTAAAGACTGGTATCAGATCGGAATTAGAGGGTTCTAGCCCTTTAATATATGGCCATCCATTTTCATCCCACCGTAAACGATCAAGCAAAACAACTCGTCCGTCAGCTACAGCGTCAGCTTTGTAACTATGATAAATCATCCATTCAGTACCCTCATCGTCCTTTATTAAAATACTGTTGTGCCCTGGACCTACCCAAGTATTATTCTTATTAACCACTAGTTTAAAATTATTTTGAAGCATATCTCCTCCTTTGTCATCCACATAAGGTCCCAGCAGATTCTTGGAACGTCCAACAACCGCCCGATAGGTACTATTGAGACCATCGCAACAACTCCCAACAGAAGCAAAAAGATAAAAATAATCACCTCTTTTATAAATATTTGTTGCTTCAAACTTAGCCCCACAGACCTTCTTCAACAATACCGGCGTTCCATCCGTCTTCCTTTTTACTGCTAAACCATCATCCGTTAACTCTGTAGCATAAATGCCGTTAAAACTGCCCCAAAACATATACTTTTTACCATTCTCTTCAATATAGAACTGATCTATAGAATTGCGTACTCCGATTTCTTTCCCATTGATAAGGCACCCATGATCAATAAACGGTCCTTCTGGAGAGTCTGCTGTAGCCACACCAATATGACATTCATCTTGCTTTCCCCATATCGCCCAAGAATAGTATAATACATATTTATCTTTAATATAACGAATCTCAGGTGCCCATATGGCACGGCCCTTCATCGGCTCCCAATTGGGACGCGTTTGAGCAGTAAAAGCAGAACCTATATACTTCCACTCTACCAAATCTTTAGAACGATAAACCGGTACATTTCCACCAGTTGCATAAAGATAAAAATAACCATCATTGGCTAAAATTACAGTCGGGTCCGCTGCACTCTGATCAATAATTGGATTCTGATAACTCCGAGAAATAACCATATAGTGTACTGCATCATCATACATTACATTATTATTTCCTGTACCAATTAATTGCAATGGCAGTAGATAATATTTGACAGCCAGCTTCTCCCGACGAATAAAAATCATTCCTTCCATCTGAGAGTCTCCTACACGATAATGTATTTCATCGCCCAATTGATAGCTATTTTGTGGCAATAATTCATAATCAGTCTTATTCAACTGGTTATAAGCAGCGACCAATTCTTCTGCATTATTCGGAAGGCTGAGTTTACAATCAAAGTCACACCAACTACCAATACTTTCATCATTAAGTTGGCTGCTAAGACAAGTCATGATCTTTACATTTGTATCATCTTTATTTACACTCACCTGATATACATTAGAAGAGGCTAAACTCACCTTAGGATAATCAATAAAGAGACTTAGTAATATATCACTCTCACTTTCTTTCACCTTTAGTATATCACTCTTTAATTTTAAAGCAATGACATATTGAGCATTTGTTTTTTTCAACTCAGAAAAGACTTTAGACGGATCAAATTTTATTTCCACATCCACTTGATTAGTGCTTTGATCAAAAACTATATTCTCTGGAGTATAAGAATATAAAGATGCCGGTAAAAGCTTATATGAAGTCTTTTGTCTATCATTATATATAACCAGCTGTTCTTCATTCCATGCTTCTAACTTTGCACCAAGTTCAGAATCTATTTTACCCCCCCCCAGTTTTTTTACTGTGAGAATAAAACAATACTCTTTTTCATTACCGGTTACCGTGATTTTATTCAGACCACTCTGCTGCAATAACAAATATTGATTAGTAGTATTGCCCCCACTTCCAGTAAGTTCATTTTTACTGTTGTCCGAGCCACACGATTCAAATAAAATAATTCCTATTAATAGGTATATAAAACAGCGTATACCCAGAGCTAAACTTTCTTTTATCAATTTATTATTCATCATATATAGATTTAAGTTGAATTTTGTCATTTCTTACGTATGATAATATTTACAATAAACGTCATCCTTTAAACAATCCCTTCAACCAACTATAC